>Ga0206800_1065_pt1 | contig 17764 bp, 19 predicted proteins | sample Alteio_BWOrgCont_64_FD_152898 | JGI IMG/M metagenome (GOLD analysis project Ga0206800, IMG submission 152898) | Enriched cells from forest soil in Barre Woods Harvard Forest LTER site, Petersham, Massachusetts, United States -... | ecosystem: Environmental > Terrestrial > Soil > Temperate forest >... | reverse complement strand
AACTATCAAAGAATTGATCATCCGGCTGGCCTCGGGCTTCTGCAACATTTGGTGTAAAACCGTTTGTAAGATAGTCTCTCCTCTGCTGTTGAGAACATTGACATCCGCGCCGCGCACTCTCGCGGCTCTAAAGGCTGCAAGATCATTTTTTTCCACCGCAAGCTGTAAGGCTTCCGTTGCTTGGTTTAGCCGCTGGAGTGCTGTCACCGCCTCTCTGTTCCCCTGCAGTTCAGCCAACTCTAAGGCTGTCTCCGAACGCGTGTTTGTTCGGGTTAAATTCACCCCATAGCGGCATAAAAGCATGATGATTTTGACTTGATTGTTTTCTGCCGCAATATGCAATGGAAAATAGTGAAAAAACTCGGATCGCAATGCTGGATTTTTGATTAATACTGCTTGCACGATTTTGACGTCACCCGTCATACAAGCTTCTAAAGCGGATTTGAGGGAAGTGAAATGTGATTTTATTTCCAAACAGGCCTTTTGAAAGGCTTCTTCTTTGGCGGCTTGATATCGGGTTAAGGATTTCTTCCCTTCATGAAAACGACCGGAAACATCCTGCTTGTTCCAGAAGACAGATTCTCGCGCCGCAGCAATCTTAATCAGTTCATTATCATATTCTTCAGCCAACCGAAACAAGCAGGTTTTTTCTTCCTGATTCAGCCGATCGATGCTTTCTTGATAGTGTTGATCCGCTTTTCGTTTTTCCTTTCTTCCCATGCCAAACATTATTCTAATTCCTTTAGTTGTGCTCTTGAGATATTTCCCTGTCTGCCACAAAATTCTGAGCGGCATCAGTATTACGAATAGCCTGTCTTAATTGATAGTTATATCACTAGGAAACTTTAACAAAACAGTTTAGGCAATATCAGTTTAGGCAATATTGTTAACAGATTACCCTATGCTTCCCCGAGAATCTATCCGCCAAATAACCTGTTTTTATATTTATTTATATTTATTGAGTTCTTAAATAATTATGTGATAATAAAGAGCCTAATATTCTTAATTACACAGAACAGAATATTCGGTCAGTAATAAACGGCAGAAAAATAATTTTATTACCTAACAAATTACGCACTTCTGGGTGCCTTTTCATTCATTTCAAAAGCCTAAATAAATGTTTGCAAATAGACACCCAGTAATGTAGCATCCTCGATTGGATGGCCTCCTCTTGAAGGTTACTGGATCATCCTCTAGGGCTTTTTAATGTTACTGATAGTCGAGGGGGGCATCCATTCCCAATGCAGGGTACATTAGCATTGGCGCTTGAAATCAATCATATTACCGTTTGTGCATCTTTTTGCCCAAAGTGTAATGTAAGGTAACATTAATTAACGTTAGTTTTAAGGGGATATTAAAGATGAAAAAAATCACAACCAGTCTCTGTAGTTTGGGACTTCTTACTTTAGCTGGAAGTTGCTTGGCTGACATCAACCCGTACGTAGGAGTTGATTACTATCAGGCCTGGATGCAGGGAAAAGATTCAGAACTTTTCAATAAGAACGCCTTACCAAAAAGCTACCCAGGTGCGAGCATTTATGGTGGTGTCAAGTGGATGGAAAATTTTGCAACAGAAGTCGGTATTGATTGGTCTGCCAAAAAGACAAAAGATACCACCGAAACTGTCAACGTCCGTCCTTTCGGATCGGTTAACGTTAGTGAAAGTAACAAAGTTCGACGTAATGGTTACCATTTAGATCTCGTCGGTATTTTACCGGTGAATGAATGCTTTAATGTATTAGCGACAGTGGGTGCCGGCTGGGTAAAAGTTAAAGTTGACCAAACATTAACTGCATCAGCAGGTGCACTAAGTGCCAACCTTGGTCAGGGTAGTATTTCCTCCAAATATCGCCCTCTTGCAAGATTAGGCGTTGGCGCCAGTTATTTGTTCACTGAAATGTTTGGTGTCCGTGCGAAAGTAAATTATGAAAACACTGCAAGAGTGAAGGTTAATTTTCTTGGAACGGATTACAAACCTTTTAAGAACACTACTTCTTTAACATTAGGTGCGTTTGTTCAGTTCTAATTGAAAATAGTCTGTTAGAGCGAGTCTTCATTATTTTTTGTTGAATGATAAAGGCTTGCTCTTCAGTCAAATTTACACAGCTTAACGATATTTCACTGAATTCTTGTGTAGTACAACCCAAAGTCTCTTAAAATTCAATTGGGGGATTTTTATTCTCCTTTCAGTGTTCTTAATCTATCTTCTCAATACCCTATGTTCTATTTATTAGAGATTAATAAGGTATTTATCTTATTATGGGGGATTTTAAGTGGTGGGTTAAACATTCCTTACAGATCAACAGAAGATCAGTCGTCATTGCTGCAGCTGCAAAGGCAATGCATTTTTTTTGTTATTCAACTAAAAAATAATTAATGAATTTATTTTACTTATCTCGATATATAGCCTGGATGGCTTCGCTCCGCTCGCCATGACGGGCACGGCACTGCCAAAAGAAAACTGTAATACATCTAATAAATTGCCTGAACAAAACTCTCAAAACCTACGGAAATTCCTAGAAATTCTCAGTGTCTCCAACTCGAAATATCTTACCCTAGCCCTCTCAAATTCCAAGAAAAAATCAAGAATATTGTTGTTTAACCGACAAAAAATTTAGGCAGACCTACACCTAAATCATCTTGACATTTATCACTGATCGTAACATTATGCTCTCAAGATAATGTCAGTTAACATTGGGGGCAACCATGGCAACTACACAACAAGCAATGACACTCGCTTTTGATCGACAAAAGGCAGCAACTGCTACACCAGACTATCTCCTCGGTAAAGATGCAATACTACGGAAAGCTGTAGACGGCGATTTAAGTTGTCAATTTTTGGCCGGCTGGGGCTTTTATGAAGCTCGGTTTGGGTTTCCATTTGACCCTGTGAAGGCTAATGAATGGTTGAAGAAAGCATTCGTAGAACACAAACCCGCAGGTGAGTGTGCTATTGGGTTTTGTCATCAGCATGGCGCTGGCAATGCAACAAAACAAGATCTTGAACTAGCTAAAACTCAATACTGTACAAGTACGGATTATCTGCCTGCCAAATTTTTATTTGTTGCAATCACGTATGCAGAAGAGCAAGCAGGGAGAACTTTACCCGAAGCAGTCGTTGCTGGACGCAAAAAACACTTGTTGGAATGCGTAGAAGCAGGTTTCCCTCCAGCACAGGCTCTCCTCGGAAAGTTTCACATAACTGGCCATTGGGGTGTGGAACATAATGTCCAAGCAGGTCTCGATCTACTAGAGAAAGCTGCAAAATGTGGCGACGGACCTTCTCAGTCTTTCTTGGCTAAAACCTATATTGCAAAAGACGGTCAATTGGCAGCAAGAGACCTTAGCAAGGCTAGGGAGTTTATACGAATGGCAGTGAATCAAGGTCAACCCGTTGGTAACGAGGAGCTTAAATTAATCAAAAAGCCTGCTGGATGCACACTTGTATAATTATTGATTTCTGTTAATACGATCGTTTTTTCTTTCAGGCTCGGCGGCGTTGGTAGAGTTCTCATCCGGCGTAGTCGTTTCAGTTGGCGGAGCTTCGCCACCTTCTGGGTGAGGTGTTGGTGTACCTGGAAGACCTCTAACGTCGTGTTCAGGGTGTCCCGGTATGAAGGAACGTTGTTGATGATCATGGGAATCAATGCCATTTTCTCGTAGTCTTCCGCTATCTGCATCTAGTCTTTCCAATATTCCGGCAAACGGCGGTTGAGTGAGTCTTTTTACCTCTTCTTCAATTTGTTGGACAGATTTAGCTAATGCTTTATACTCACCGTCTAATTTATTGTAATCTAACTGTAATGCTTCAATTTGAGCCTTTTTCGACTGAATTTTCTTTTTGTATCCACCAAGAGAATCTTCATCTCCTCCTTCCTCCCGCATCTGCTGAAGCCTAGCCTCTAGCTCCTGTAAATCAGTTCTATTTTTAGCTATATCCTTCGAAGCCTCCTCCAACTCACCACCTTTAAGCTTCATTTGAGATTCTAAATCAAGTTTCTGTTTATCCAACGCTTCAACTTGTCTCAAAACTTCACGTTCTTTCTTTTCTTCATCTGTCAAGCCAGCGGCTTGTGATTGTTTATCTCGTTCAGCATCTACCTGAGTCAACGCTTCTTCGGCCGCAGACACAACAGCTGCACCAGCATCCGCTTTTGCCGTTAAATCATCTTTCTGAACTTGCAAATCTGCTTTCTCTTCTTTTAAAGCAACCAAATGTTTAGTTTCAGTTGCTATGCTCTTTTGGATTACCTTGAGTTCCTTGCCTAAGGAAGCAGCTATAGCAGCATATTTTTCCATACGTGCTTCAGCCTCTTCCCTCGCTTTTTTTACAGATTCTGTTAAACCAGCAACTTCATGTTGAGCCACTGCTAACTGATCCTTAAGCACCGCATCCGGTTCTCTAACAGGCTGAGCCAATTTTGTTTCTATATCAGCAATTTTTGAAACGCTCTGTGTTAAATCTGTTTCTAAACTTCTCAATTGACGTTGTATTGCTGTATGGGAGTCTTGAAATTGACTTTCAGCAACTGCAATTTCTTGTTCAATTTTTCTGACATTTTCAGTTAAATCTTTAACATTTTCTTCGCGCTCTTTGATTTCGGTGTCAACCCGTTTCATTCTACTTGAAACTGCATTTAAATTGACAAGTACTGCAACATGCTCATTCTTTGCCTTAACATAATCTCTATAGACATCAGCGCGTTTCTCATCTAATTGAGCCAAATAATTTCTAATGCGCTGCAATGACAATTGTTCTTCCAATCTCTTTTTTTCTTTCGCTCTTTCTTCCTCCTCTAGTCGCTTTTTATGTTCGTCCTCTTCATTTTGGTGTCTTTTTCGATCCTGTTCTTGTTTTGCCAAGATCACGTTAATTCCAGAATTCACACTATTAACACTGCGCGACAGCTGGGTAATTTGATCCTGATTTAACCCCCAACCTTCTGTAAGCTTTCGCAGTTCTTCCATCATGGCAAGCACGGCATTTTGTTTGTTTTTCTTATCTTCCATTTTGTCAATGAGTTTTTTAGAGGCTTCTAGGTTTTTTTCATAATATTTTTTGATGGCATTTCTTTTTGCAGGATCTTTAATGTTAAGACCATCTTTCAACAGTTTGTGAAGCTCATGGATATGTTTTTTTTCCTCTTCTTCACGAGTGGGAAAAACCGCGTCGATTATTGAGAGTATATCAACCATTTCCGAAACCTCTGTCTAAATTTTATACTTTATGTATTAAATATAGATTCTTTATACTCTCTATACACAATCAGCTAATAAAATAACCATATTCCCTCGGGAAAGATGAATAGTTCTGATGGATCTGCACGCACAAATGTGAAAGAAAATCATTAAGCCTTTGATATTTAATATTATTCGCGAAGAATAAGGTTCGTCAGAATACCATCACTTTATTTTAAACGTTCTTAGTACCATCCACAGGGCAACGCCTAAGAGCACAAAAGGCCCGATCCAAAGCAAGCCTGTACCCCAATTGAGCGGCGGTTCATATAAGACAAAGGAACCATAGCGACTGGTAACGAACTCTATGATTTGTTGTTCGGATTCTTGTGATTGGATTTTTCGATAAATCTCATTTCGAAGATCAACGGCTATAGGAGCCGCTGAATCGGCAATAGATTGGTTTTGACAAACACTGCAACGTAATTCGTGGGTAATTTTCGCGAAGAGATCTCGCTCCTTGAGATCCAAAAATGGATACGCTTCTTGCACAAGATTTTCTTGATTCATGATTTTTGCAATGCTTCCACTAAAGGGAACAGCTTTTTGTCCCACACTTCCCGATCGACTGGCCCGACATGCCGATATCGAATCACACCATTTTTATCGATCACAAAAGTTTCCGGGGTTCCGGTCACACCATAATCCATCCCGAGTCGCCCACGCTCATCCAAAATATTTAAGCGATAAGGATTTCCATGACTCTGCAACCAACGCCCCGCTTCTTCCCGCGTGTCGTGGTAATTCAAGCCAACCAACGCTATGTCGGCAGGTTTAACCACAGTCATCCAAACCTCATGCTCCTTTTGGCAAGAATGACACCAACTGGCCCAGACATTTAACAGTGTTATTTTTCCGCGAAAGATATCCTCGCTTACCCACCGGTTTGGATCTTCTACCGTGTTTAATTGAAAAGCTGGCGCCGATTGCCCAATGAGGGTCGAAGCAAGCGTTTTATCGGTCAAACTCAGCCCTTTCCAAAGAAATCCACAGAGCGCCGCAAAAATCACCAATGGCAGTAGGAACCGCATTAGTTTCCCCCTTTGGTTCGCCGACCCCATGCCGCAATTAAACCGCCCATGGCCATCATTAAAGCCCCCAACCAGATCCAACGCACCAAGGGTTTATAATAAAGTCGAACGGACCAACTCTCTTCACCCAAGGATTCCCCCAGAGAAATATATATATCGCGCCAGAACCCGGGATCGATGGCGGTTTCGGTTAACCGCTGTCCTTGTACCACATACACCCGTTTTTCGGGGGTTAATTCGGCGATTTTCTTCCCGGCCACAGAAACACCAAAATGCCCTTGATATCCCAGATAGTTCTCTCCTTCTGTTCGCTGCATTTTTTCGAAGCCTATCTCTTCACCCGCAATTTCCAGCGATTGGCCCGGTTTCATCACCACATCACGCTCAATTTGGTAATGCGAAACGATGGTGATCCCAATAATAGAAACCGCCATCCCCAAATGCGCGAAGATCATGCCAAGGGCCCCTTTAGAAAGTTTAAAGACCCCCCCTCTCTGCCGTGATTTTTGATACGCGGTTTTTAAGGTTCCGAGCATGATCCAAATACCCAAACTAACACCCAACGCGACAGACACCGACAAGGCACGCGTGAAAACCCAAGGGATCACAGCTCCCAATACGACACTCAATACCCCTATCCACTGCACTTTTTGGATCAACTCTTTACCTTGGTTTTGACCCCATGTGATGATTGGCCCGATGGGGATCAATAACAGTACCGGAAGCATCAAGGGTATAAAAACCGAATTAAAATACGGAAACCCAACCGACAACTTTTGTCCCGTGCAAACTTCATAGAACAAGGGAAATAAAGTGCCTAATAAAACCGTGGCCGTACTCACCGCTAGAAATACCGTGCTGAGTAAAATCACGGTTTCTCTGGAACACCACTCCAACCGTAAAGGCATTGAAAATCGCTTACCTCGACGCGCATACAAACCAAAAGAGCCACCGACCACCACCCCTAAAAATTCTAATAAGAAAATCCCACGCGTGGGATCGTTTGCAAAGGCATGGACCGAAGTTAATATGCCAGAACGAACTAAAAATGCCCCTAATAAACTTAAAGCAAACGTCAGGATAGCAAGTAATAAGCTCCATCCTTGAAACATCTGCCGCTTATCACTCATCATTAAACTGTGGATCAATGCAATTCCCACCAACCAGGGCATGAACGAAGCATTTTCCACCGGATCCCAAAACCACCAACCACCCCACCCCAACTCGTAATACGCCCACCAACTGCCTAAAGCAATGCCCACCGTTAAAAACCCAAATGCCACCAGAACCCAGGGTCTCATCCACTTTGCCCAAGGCAAATCGTTTTCATTGCCCCACAGCACACTCAAAGCAAAGGCAAAGGGAATGGCAAACCCCACATACCCCATGTACAACACTGGCGGATGCACAATTAAACCGAAATCTTGTAACAAAGGATTCAGATCGCGCCCATCCAAGGGATAATCCGGTAAATACCGCTGGAAAGGACTAGACGTCGCCAAAAGAAATAATAAAAAACCGCAGCTGATCCAACCTAAAATAATCAACACTCGCGCCAAAAAATGCATTGGTAAATGCCGTGAGCATAACGTGACCATCATCACCCAGCCACTGAACAATAAAGTCCATAATAATAATGACCCTTCATGTCCGCCCCACACCGCACTCACCTGATAAAAAATGGGTAAGGAACTGTTGGAATTTCGAGCAACATAAGCTACTGAAAAGTCGTTTTGTAAAAAACAAATCACCAATAAAACAAAACTGAGGGTAATAAAAAAACATTGACCCAAAGCCAAAGGTCTCGCCATCGCTATCCAATGATCCTTTTTCCGATACAATCCCGCGAGCGGTAGCGTGGATTGCACCACTGCCAAACAAAAGGCCACAATTAAACAAAACTCCCCGATTTCAGGAACCATGATCGAGTATCCTAGGCGGTTGATAATTTTCATCATGTTTGGCCAAAATTTCATCGGCCACAAAAAGGGCTTTTCCGTTCAAGCGACCAGAGGCCACTACTCCTTGCCCTTCTTTAAATAAATCCGGCAATATTCCCGTGTACTGAACGGATATTTGATGCGTCAGATCCGTCACCACAAATTGAATGATCAAGTCTGATCCCCGCTGAAGACTGCCTTTTTCGACGAGTCCCCCAATCCGAATTTTTTGAGTATTCGAAATGTCTGCGGTTTGCAATTCAGTCGGGGTATAATATAAATTCAGATTATGACGTAAAGCTTGGATCACTAATAAGGTGACAATTAAAGAAGCACTGCTCAATATCACCACCAACCATACGCGTCTTTTACGGAGCGTATTCATTCTGATCTCAGTCTATGTTTAACTTGTTGCAACGTTCGGCGCCAGGCCAACACCGATGAGGCTAAATTGAATGCTAAAAAAGCAAAGGCTAAGCCGTAACAGATCCCAATAAAAATCGCATGGCTCATAGGCAACTCTTTGACTGTTGATTAAACCATTCTCGCACCCACAGTGACTGCCATTCCCGCTGTAACAAACCGGTTCGAAGCCGAATACACAAGAGCGTCCCATAAAAAAATGTAAATCCTCCAATCATCGCCAGTAAGGGATACAACATTTCTACCGCAATGGATGGCTTAGCCAATTTGGCCAACGTTGCCCCTTGATGCAATGTCGCCCACCACTCGACTGAAAAATGCACAATCGGAATATCGACCATCCCCACAATCGCTAAAACCGCTGCAGCTTTACCGGCTCTTTTAGGCTCATGAATGGCAGAGCGTAATCCCATATAGCCAAAATACAAAAATAATAAAATTAATTCGGACGTTAAGCGTGCATCCCAAATCCACCAGGTTCCCCACATGGGCTTGCCCCAAAGAGCACCCGACACCAATGCAATAAAGGTATAGGTGGCTCCCACCGCGGCACTCATTTCTGCCACAATATCCGCCAATTTAATTTGCCAAATTAAATAAATCACGGAACAACAAAAAATAATCGTATAAATACTGAGTGACAAAAAGGCGGCTGGAACATGAATATAGATCATGCGAAAAGCGTCCCCTTGTTGATAGTCAGAGGGCGCCCACCATAACCCGCCCACAACGCCATAACTCATTAACGCTAGCGTTAGCAGGCCAAACCACGGAATAAGGTGCCCGGCCATCTGATAGCTGTTTTTTGGAGAAGCCAATTGCGCAAAGGGGAATTTCATCTAGGACTCCAAACTGATGCGAACGGCTGCCGAAATACCCATCGGCGCAATCACCAACGTCGCAATGAAAATAGCCGTTAGCAGCAACAGTTCCGAATTAAAACTCCGGCCTTCGGTAACCGCCACTAAAGCACTCGCACCAAACAACAAAACAGGGATCATCCACGGTAAAACCAGGATTGCCAATAATACGCCTCCTTGGGGTAAACCGATGGTTAAAGCAGCCCCTAATGCGCCAATCAAACTTAAGGTTGGGATCCCAAAAAACAACGTTAAGAACAATACCCAAAGTTCTGATTGAGACAACAAAAACAAACCACCCAACAATGGCGCCAGCAGCAACAATGGAACACCAATCATGATCCAATGCGCCACAGATTTCCCCAACATTAAGACGGATAACGGATAAGGACTAATCCCTAATTGATCTAAAACACCGGTTTGAAAATCTGCACGAAAAATCGTTTCTAATGATAAAATCAAAGCCAAAACTACCGCGATCCAAATCACCGTCGGTGCAACTTTGGCGAGCCAATCCGCGCCGGCCCCTAACGTTAAGGAAAATAAGGCGACCACCATGATAAAAAAAAGGAATGGCATTGCCCAATCACCCCGATGCTGATCATAGAGCGCCATCTCACGGCGAATGACGCCCCAAAAAGCTTGAGAAAGACTTCCAACCGGCGCCGTTTTGTCTAGCGATAAATTCACATCACCACCGAATATAGGGGCCACAATAAAGACTTTGAAATCCCACACCAGAACCCGCAAAACCGTAGGTAAGTACCAAATTTTCTGGGCGTTAAATTCGATCCGTCATTGTACAATGAGTTTCAATCTAATGGAACTCGACCTTTGGGTGAGCACTTACCCTATTCTCCGCTCTATAACCGATATCTTTAAACCCAATACCTCTTTAAAATCATTCGACAAGGGTCCATAAAACCCTTAGAATGGCCCCGATTGTTCCCCGTTTAGGGTAACTGTCGTGAAAGTTGAGTCATCATTTCAATAGGTTATCTGCGGCTCGGCTAGACACTATTTTGGATCTTGAAAACGACTGATTGGAGTGAGCATGAAAAAGATTTTCCTTTTAATAGCATTTTCAATGTTAGCTGCTTTAATTAGTTCTTGCGCTAAAAACGTCTCTCCCAATACTTATGAAGCGAGTGAAGCAGGTGTCGCCAGTAAAGTGGTGCACGGAATTATTATCGGAAAGCGTGCCGTCAAAATTGACGCCAACAGCGGCGCAGGCGGACTGGCCGGAGCGGCGGCTGGGGCAGCCGGCGGCTCGGCCATCGGTGGCAGCGATCGCAGCAATATCGTCGGCGCAGTGGGTGGAGCGGTTGTTGGCGGTGTCATTGGCAATGCAGCCGACAAAGCGATTAATCGACATCAAGGCTTCGAATATATCATTCAACTGAAAAATGGTTCGACCATTGCTGTCACTCAGGTTCAAGAGCTGCAGTTTGAAGTCAACCAACCCGTGTTGGTCATTTACGGTGCCATGACCCGCATTGTTCCCGACAGTACCATCGAACATAAAAAACCCCGTGGCTAAGTCTATCGCCAAAACAATGATTTTCTGTTCATGCCTTTTGGCAATAACAGGCTGCTCCACAGAACGAAATTACCGCGGCGTTCCCAGCCCTCAATGGGATCACTTAACTGCGGAGCAAAAACAACTCATTGTCGATCAATCTTTTCAAGATGAAATGAAAAAGGTCGATCCCAACTCTTAAGGATTAAATAGCAATGGTTAAATTGAATTGTTTAGGTCTGGTTGGGCTATTATTTCTTATAGGATGCGGCGCTCAACCGATCATGCCACCCGTGCAATATAACAAGCCCATAGATTTCCACGTAAAAAAGACTGCAGCGCTGCAATGGGAACTGGGTAAGAATTATTCTTCAAGGGTTGCACGTGAATCTTATCATCAACCAGGCATGATCGAAGCACTCGCTCTTTCAATTGATCAAAACAATAACCCCAGTCGCTACACGCTTTCCTACGGAAAAGCGCAACAAGCCATTTTTATGACCTCTTTGAAAAACGTGCTAGACCGAAACCAAGTCTTTAAAGAAATCGAACTCGTAACCGATCCGAATGAAATTTCTGCAAAAGATGTTGTAATCGCCGTATTTTTTAAAACCGCTCGCGTCGCCAGCCCTGAAAGAGCCTATTCCATTACGCTCAGTGTGGTTATGACGATTACCAGCCAGGGGAAACCACCCTTTAAACGAACGTATTTGGTCCAAAACGATGACGAAGTCCTACGTAAAGGTTTTATCGCGCAACAATCGGATGTTTCGGAACGGTTATTAGAGAAAGTGATCGCGGGAATCGAAGAATGGCACAAACTAGAACGGAAAAGAGGTTAACCATGAGATTGATAAGCATTCGATATAGCGTGCTCTGCACAACACTCACTGCAGTGCTGTTACTTATGGGCTGCGCAACTCCAAAGCGCTGTGTTCCATTGGCAGAGTCGTTTTGGCAGAATCACACGCAAAAAATTACCGTTGCCACATACCCCGCCCCAACTCCAACCGTGTATCAACTGGGTGCACAAGGATTGTTGGATATAGCCATTACCAGTATCGCCAACAAAGCCTTAAATAATGCACTCAAACACACCGATTTGATCTGGTATCATGAATTGCCTGAACATTTTGTTAATCGATTAAAAGGACAGCATATTCAAGCTTCCATTTACGAGAAAAAGCTTCCGCCCGATAGGAAAGTGCATCCGGGGGTATTAGCAGAAACAAACGGGGATCTTTTATTGATCCTGGAGTTGCATGCGATCGGGGCAAGACGCAGCTACTCTGCCGGATTCATCCCGCAAGGCGCTCCAGAAGCTTATTGTGTTTTAGTTGGAGAATTGTTAGATCCCAAAAACAAAAAAAATGTACTGTGGCATTCCGAGTCGGAAGTGATCATAAAGGTAGATGGCGCCTGGGATCAACCTCCTGGCTTTCCTAATTTTATGAATGCATTGAATGTTGCGATCAGTGAAGCGCGTGAAGAAATCATAGACAGTTTTTTTTGCGGGCGTTAAAGTTGAAGGAAGTTAGTTTTTTTACGTTCAAACCTTTCTGTAAAGGAAACTAATATGCAATATTGTGTGGTAATTAAATGTATTATTCTGTCAACAGTGCTTTCATTATTAAGCGCTTGTGCTGAACCTCAATTTGCAAATGTTGCAATGAGATCCAGTGCAATTCACAGCAACGAAAAATGCATGATCGTTGCTAAAGTTAAAGTTCCCTATACCGATCTGTTTAATAAATCAGGGAATTATAATGGTTATCTTCACTTGTCGAGCTTTCAAGGCCCGGATAAAAAGAAGAAAATTTATCAAGTCAATGGCAGCTCTTATATAAACTCAGCGACAATGATTAATCCAGGAAAATATTATATTGACTCTATTAGCTGGAATGATGGTTTATATATTTATAAAATTAAAATTTCCGCTAAAGCATTAGATATAAAACCAGGTCAATGTAATTATATTGGCGATCTTACAATCGTTAGAAACCACAAAGGCACTCAAGTTTTAGTAAAAGACAATCTACCTCATGCTGTTTCTAGTATTGAAAACAGTAAATTAGATTCATTGGCTAACAGACTGCATTTCACCCCTTTTTGGCAGGGTGAATTAATAGTCAAACCTGAAAAAGCAGAAGGAAATTAACCATGATATTGACGAGTTCTCAAAAAAATTGTCTGAAATTACTTTTATTATTGATTCCAAGCATCTTAATCTCAGGATGTGTAAACAACAAACTACAAAAGTATGATCCAAACAATCCGTTAGAAATTAGTAATAATAAAGCGATAATAGTTTTGGATGTACAAGATGATCAAGTTAGAATAAACAAATTTGATGAAAATTATAATAATCCTAGAGTCAAGCCGTTTAGTTACACGCTCTCTCCTAACGGACTAATTTTTAGAGATAATAGTTTTAAAGATGCATTTTTTACCATAGAGCCAGGAATATATTATATATCTCACGCCAAATCAACTACGGGATATGATCCACAAATAACACATTACACAATATTGCCTGGTTTGACACAGGAAGGTAGAGTAGTTTACGGAGCTTTCAAAGTAAACCCCGGCGAAGTAGCATTTCTTGGTAAGATTGATTCCATTCTAAGCATAGCTAGCAGCAAGACTAGTGCAAATTTATTTTTTGTAAAATCTAATCTAGATGAAGCAAAACAGAAAATATTAGAATCTGGTTCAAAATACAAACCTTTGGTTTCCAAATTACAAAAAATTACTTTTTATCCAAGTGGCTCAAGGATTTATCTTGATAAAAACGGTGAGTATAATCTGTCACTCGATTAACCCAAATCCTGAAGTCCTATCCAGGTCCAAATAAGAAACAAGTGGCGAGCAAAAATCAGCTTGTCGCTTGTTTGGATCTGATCCCGAAAAATCGTGATGTGTGGCCAAGATGGCCAACCCTTGTTTTTCAAGATGCTGCTGTAACGCTTCATTAAATAAATCGATGCCTGCTTGATCTAGCGCGGTCACTGGCTCGTCTAAAATCCAACACGGCGGCGGGTTTAACCATAAACGCGCCAACGCCACGCGTTGACATTGGCCTTTGGATAACGCTTCGCAAGGAATGTGTTCAAATCCCCCCAAAGCCACTTTTTGTAAAGCTATTTCGATTTCCCGAGTCGTTGGGATCAAAAGCGCGGTCATTCTTAATAGCCCTACTAAGTTTTGAACAGGCGTCAGGGAAGGCTCCACCGCATTTCTATGCCCCAAATAAAGCAGCTCTGCAGCAAATCTCGGATCAGGCTGTTCGATTTTTTCTCCGCGCCAAAAACGTTGACCACTCGAGGCCGGCAAAAGTCCTGCTAAAATTTTTAACAAACTGGATTTGCCAGATCCATTGGGGCCTCTCACCAACACCAATTGCCCAGGTTCAACTTTAAAAGTTAACCCACTAAATAATATACGCTGGCCACGCTCACACCTTAGAGCTTTGATCTGAAACACCCGCGACCCTCTTGCTATTTATCCCCGAATCGTTAGACTAACACATTCAAAATCTTCTTAGGAGCTATAGAGTGCACGGTTTCTGGTTAGAATATGGACTGTTTGCTGCCAAATTGATCACCTTTTTGGCTGCTCTGCTCATGGCACTTGCACTCCTCGGCATTCTGCTATCCTTGCGACAACGTGAAAGAGAGTCGATTGAAATTGAAAAAATTAATGACAAATTTGATTCGATGCGGGAAGCACTTGAGTCTGAACTCTTAAGCAAAGATGAAATAAAAGCCCTTAAAAAAGAACGTAAAGCTGAAGAAAAAAATAAAAACAAGTTACTGAAAAAACAACTGAAAGAAAATTCTGAACCCCCAACTCGACGAATCTTTGTTTTGCGGTTCAATGGTGATATGCAGGCCTCAGAAGTCGATACTTTACGCGAATCCATCACCGCCATTTTATGCGTTGCCAAGTCCGAAGATGAAGTCCTGGTGATCTTAGACAGCGTGGGCGGATTGGTGCATAACTACGGATTAGGCGCTTCCCAACTGAATCGCTTTCGTCAAAAAAACATTCCTGTCGTGGTTTGTATTGATTTAGTCGCTGCCAGCGGCGGCTACTTAATGGCAGCCGTTGCCAATAAAATCATTGCAGCCCCCTTTGCAGTTGTGGGCTCCATTGGTGTATTAGCGCAAATTCCTAACTTCCATCGTTTCTTGAAAAAACACGATATTGATATCGAACAACATACTGCAGGCGAATATAAAACCACTCTCACCCTGTTGGGTGAAAATACGCCAAAAGCCCGAGAAAAATTCCAACAAGAACTGCAAGACACTCACCTATTGTTTAAACAGTTCGTTCAGCAACATCGCCCTCAAATCGATATTGAAAAATTGGCCACAGGGGAACATTGGTATGGCACTCAAGCGATTGATTTAAAACTGGTCGATGAACTAATGACCAGCGATGATTATTTGCTAGAACAAAGTAAAACCGCTGATATTTTTGAAGTGACTTATGTGATTGCTGAAACCTTCACGGACAAGCTTTCATCGATCTTACATGGGGCAACAGGTCGTTTATTACAGCGCTTCTTTGGTGTCTCGTTACGTTAAACTCCATTCCTTTAACCGAGATTGCAGTCTTACCATGGCCTGACTGTGAATTTGGCTGACGCGTGATTCGCTAACCCCTAAGATTTCTCCGACTTCTCGCAAATTTAATTCCTCATCGTAATAGAGTGCCAACACCATTCGTTCTCTTTCCGGCAGACTTTCGATACATTTCGTTAAACTGCGTTTAAAGTCGTCCTGTTGTAATTTATCGAGTGGGGTCAATCCAGAAATCATTGAACTCTCACTGACCAAGTCTTCTTCTAATCCAACATCTTGATAAGCAAACATTCTGCAACCATTCGTTTCTTGCAATAACTGGTGGTACTCTTCTAAGGTCAGATTAAGATTTTGAGCCACATCCTGATCGCGAGCGTCACGTCCGGTTTGGTTTTCTATAACACGAATCGCTTCAGCAATGCGTCGAGTATTCCGATGAACCGAGCGAGGAGCCCAATCGCCTTTGCGAATTTCATCCAACATGGATCCTCGGATCCGAATGCTGGCATAGGTTTCAAAACTCGCCCCTTTATTCACGTTATAATTCTTTGCGGCTTCTAATAATCCAATCATTCCCGCTTGGATCAAATCTTCTAATTGAACACAGGCCGGTAAACGTCCTAATAAATGTTGCGCGATTCTCTTCACCAATTGTGCATGTTGTTGCACAATTTTACTTTCTGGTTCACTGGCAGAAACGGGATACATCACCCATCCATTTGCTAATTTACCCACTAAAACACCCCCATTGTGAAATAACCAAAGGGTTTTCTTTCACTCTTCTTTAACTTGTTGCAAGAAGTGTTCCAATATTTTCCGGGGTAAAGTCTGCCAATTTTTTGCCGATAAAAATGACGTGAAATATGTAAGTATTCTCTGGACAGGATGAGAGGAAAATAAGATGCAATGTAGCCCTAACGTATTGAAACTAAAAATAAATTTGATTGGGTTGATTCAACTCTTCGTTGTTACTTTAGGCCTCTGCAATACCGCAGAATGTTTGACCTACAAAATACCGACGAAAGGTAATATCATCGGTGAATATCGCAGTATAATGGCGGATCGCGGTGACACACTCTTTGACATTGCAGAAGAATTTGACATAGGTGTAGGTGATATGTTGGCTGCAAATCCTGATCTGAGTCATAAACCCTTTAAATCCCCGACAGAAGTTATTATCCCGGCCCAATTTATCTTACCAAACGCCCCCAAAGAAGGCATTGTGTTGAATTTAGCCGAAAAGAGGCTCTTTTATTTCCATCCAGATGGCGAGACCGTCAGCACCTATCCGGTTGGCATTGGGCGCCAAGGGTGGGCAACCCCACTCGGTACAACAGAGATTGTCTCCAAAAAAGAACACCCTGCCTGGCACCCGACAGAATCAATCCGGCGTGAGGCGGCCATGAAGGGGAAACCTTTACCATTGGTCGTGCCCCCTGGACCCAAAAACCCCTTGGGTAACTACGCAATGCATCTGGGCTTTACCGGGATTATGATCCACGGAACCACAAGCCCCAAGAGTGTTGGGCTACAAAGCAGCCATGGCTGCATTCGGTTGTATGCCAATGATATTGACGAACTATTCCATTTATCGACCATCGGGACCCCGGTCAGGGTCATTTACGAACCTCATGAAGAAGATTAAAATGGTCTATGCTTATGAAAGGTAGGGGTTTCTGGCAAAATTCAATGGAGCGTTTACTATGACAATTAGTTCCCAAGCATCAAGTGACGGCAACGAACTGACTATCACGGTCCAAGGGCGCCTGGATTTCAGCTCCTTACAGCTTTTTCGCAATGCTTATGAAAAAGTAACCCCTAAGCCCAAATCTTATATTATCAACTTAAAAGAATCTGATTACTTAGATAGCTCTGCCCTCGGGATGCTGCTTGCCTTACGAGACTATGCGGGTGGAGACGAAGCAAACATTAGGATCATGAATTGCAACCCGGATGTCAAAAAGATCCTGGTTATCACCAAACTGGACGAATTATTCAATATCGACTGATTCTAGTTCCCTCGAAATGTCTAACCGGTTTCTTGTGGCGCTTTGATATTCAATTCTCGCCCAATCCGGTATTTTTTCATTTTTTCCACCAGCGTCGTGCGCCGTAAACCGAGCTTCTTAGCGGCTCTGGCTACTACCCCTGAACTTTCGGTTAA
>Ga0206800_1064_pt1 | contig 17802 bp, 11 predicted proteins | sample Alteio_BWOrgCont_64_FD_152898 | JGI IMG/M metagenome (GOLD analysis project Ga0206800, IMG submission 152898) | Enriched cells from forest soil in Barre Woods Harvard Forest LTER site, Petersham, Massachusetts, United States -... | ecosystem: Environmental > Terrestrial > Soil > Temperate forest >... | reverse complement strand
ATTGGTTTGCGATTGTTTTTTGGTATCGTCCCAGTTCTGGTTGCCTTTTTTCCCTGATTCCTGGTTTTTGTTCCAGTCCGGGTTTGTGGATGGGTTCATTTTTTCATCCTTCTCATTTCTTTGGGAACCAGATGGGTTCCTTTCATTTTTGTCGTTTGTCATTTTCGTAATTTTTAAAAGTTATTAAAAAAATTTAATGTGTTTCCCACATATTCACAATTACGACAACCCACAAAGGATTTTGTTCAGTTAAACTTTGTTAAATAAACTAACATTTCCCGTTATACTATTAATATACAATTGGTTTTGTTTCCAACGCTTTTATTAAAAAAATCTGACAAAGCCCCTTTTTAGCCCCAAAATGCACTTTTTTTCATATTCCCATGAACACAATAGGCAAGAAGGTGTTTTACCTGTAAATTAAGAATTGTATTAACACTTAAATTATTAAAAAAATGAAAGCAACAAAGATTTTTACACTCGTTTTTCTATTCGCGGCTTTGGCGGCGAACGCACAGATTGTGCTTACAAATAGCAATGTAACAACGTCTGCCACTGCCACCGAAAGGGAACAGTTGGTAAATTCCGGTGGCCTCAGTATTCCTGCAAGGGGAACTAATATGCAGTGGAATTTTAGCAACATGACTGCATTGAGCGGCTCGGCATCTATACAGGCTAATGCTTATATGTCGCCTGTTAATAGCGCTTTTTATTCTGCTACCCGCGCTTATGTCCAAACCAAAAGTTTTGCGGGCTATACCGTTAAAAACACCAATTATTTTATTAACAATGCCAACGGATATGAATATGTAGGTTATTCTGTTGATGGCAGGACGAGTTTTAGCTTATACGCCGCTACCAAAGGCCTTAATGATTCCCTTATTGTACCGGCACAAGACAGCGTATGGGCCACGCCGCGCTTTATTCTTTGGTACCCCACTACCTATTCAGCCTCTTTCGCCAATAGCGCATCCGAATATTCACACTGGTCGTTTACAGGCAATTTAAGCTACCATTTCATACTCGACCTTTCTTCTTCCCTCGGCTCATCCTACTCCAACCTTCAGGGGACCCAAAATATCACCAGCACCATTACCGATTCTGTTATTGGGTGGGGCACAGTGCAGGTGCCTACCGAAGCTAATTCTGTGTGGGTGGCAAGCCAGGCATATAGCGTATTGCTTATAAAAGAAGACACTACTAATGTTATCAAATATAACGTACAAAATATTTCCGCTTTGCAGCTTCAAACCATATTAGGCATTCCGCAGGGTGGGCTAACTTATTCTTCTTCATCATATATATTCTACAGGGCCGGTACCGTAAACCCCTTAATGTTTTATGATGGGGACCCAACCGTTGGTTTCGACCCTGATAATACTTCTGCCGCTACCGCAGGGATTGATAACGAAAAACCCATTATTAATTTCCAACAATACCCTAACCCAGTAACCCAATCTAACCTGAATTTTGCCTTTGATAAACCGGATAATAACGAATGGGTTATGACTATTACCAACGAAACGGGACAGGTGGTAGGATCATCCATTGAAAGCCAACTGGCAGGCCCCGTACAACTGGAAGTAAAACTTCCCGCCAACCTTGCCAATGGAATATATTTCTACCACATGGCAGATGGCGGCAGTAGCGTAATGAGTGGAAAATTCATACTTAACAGATAACGCCCTTTCCAAACCAAAACCAAGAGAAGCCACCGAAAGGTGGCTTTCTTTTTTTAGAATTAAACGTCATTGCGGAATTTTTTGGCGCACGAAAATTATGATATGAAACACTGTGCTTGCCTCCAAAAAATATCCGCAATCCCCTCAAACTTCAACTAAGCCCCTTTTTATGCTGCCCGTTTTTTGCCTGCTGTGGTATATCGCAGTCAGGGCAGTCATGTTTTCCGGCAAAAGATTTCCTGGCCCGCTGCACTATATAAACTACAGCGGCGGCAAGAAAAACCCCTGCAACTATTATTTGCCAGTTAGTTAGCATCTATCAGGTTTAAAAAGGGGTTATGCACTTTTTCATGGCCTATGGTAGTTTCCGGCCCATGCCCGGGATAGACCACCGTATCGTCAGGCAGGCCAAACATCTTTTCAGTTATTGACCGTATCAGCACCGCATAATTGCCACCGGGCAGGTCGGTGCGGCCTATGCTTTCCCTGAACAATACATCGCCGCCTATCACATAATTGCCATTCCGGTTATAAAAAACCACATGGCCCGCAGAGTGGCCCGGTGTAAATAAAACTTCAAGGATTACATTGCCAAATACTACCGTGTCGCCTTCCCTTAAATAATGCGTGGGGGGTGGCGAACCTGGTTTCCTTACCCCAAACGACTCCGCAAAGGCATCCGCTGCTTTGATATTGTATATATCTTCTTTATTGGCATACAGTTCTATGCCATATTTTTCCATGCAAAATACATTGCCAAGTATATGGTCAATATGGCAATGCGTATTCAATAGTTTTACAGGCTTTAGCCCGTTACCAGATATATAATCAGCCAATATCTTTTCCTCCTCCCTGTCGGCGCACCCGGGGTCAATAATCACACATTCCCCGTTTTCAGCTGCTATAATATAAGTGTTTTCGCTAAAAGGGTTGAATGTAAATATTTTAATCTTATTCATATTCTGAATTTATAATGGCATCAATATTTTCTAAACTATTATTGACTGCAAACATTAATATAATTTAAGGTTGTAAAGTTCAATAATTATCAAATCCCTTCTTCCAATCCTGAAAACATTACCCAACTTAGCCCCTCTCATCCCGCAAAGGCCCTTATTTGAATCCCCCCTTATTTCACCCGCACTATCAATTCCCCTGCCAACCTTTTCAACGGTTGCTTTTTATCTTCCGGCAGGTTAATGGCTTCAAGGCATTCAAGCGCCTGGTGGTAAAAACCATCACGGGCTTCTTCAGTTAGTTTTTTTACCCCTGCCCGGTGATATATTTCCATGACCCGTGCAATTTTTTCTTCGGCAGGCAATAATTGAGAAGAATATAAAATATCAAGTTCGGCGGCGTCTTTTGTACCGGCAAGTTCTTTAGATTTCAGGGTAAGCCAGGTTTTTTTATTCGCCAAAATATCACCTCCAATGTTTTTACCGAAAGTATCGGCATTGCCGAAAGCATCCAATAAATCATCCTGTACCTGGAAGGCCGTACCCAGCAGGTAGCCAAAGTCGTATAGCCTGTCGGCTTCTTCCATTGGCGCGTTGGCTATAATGGCGCCCATTTTCAGGCAGCCCGCTAATAGCTCGGCGGTTTTCAGCCCTATCATCCCCACATATTCATCTATCGAAACATCTGCCTTCTGCTCAAAATTCATGTCAAGCTGCTGCCCCTCGCATACGCGGCAGGCTGTTTCATTAAAGAGTTGCAATACTTCCGGCAAAATTTCAGGGCGTACCATACTAATAAAATGATAGGCCTTTACCAGCATCACATCGCCGGAAAGGATGGCCACCGTTTGTCCCCATTTTGTATGCACGGTAGGCTTGCCGCGCCGCAGCAGGGCATTGTCCATAATATCGTCATGGATAAGGGTAAAATTATGAAAAACCTCCATCCCGATGGCAGGATAAATGGCATCTTCCGGCTTATTACCCCCGAATAATTCATGCGCCATCAACACCAATACGGGGCGGAAACGCTTGCCGCCCAGGTGCATCATATAGCTTAATGGTTCATACAGTTCTATGGGGCCCCCCCCGAAAGCAATATTGCCTATTTCTTTCTCTATCAGGTTTTGGTAAGTGGTAAAAGTGTTGTTCAAAGTGTAAGTTTTATATAAAATTGTATCTATTGTGATGAATTTAAGGTCATTTCTTCAGCCGCTCAATAACATTTAGGTTTTTACCGAAATCAAGATTAATTTTCACAGGTATGGCAGGGAAACTTTGGTTTAACCTAAAGACAAAATTAATAAAAAAAAGTGAATGGGTGGCTGGAATTACTATCAGGGCACAATATTAGACTATAATAAAGCAATTGAGATTAACCCAACTGAAGGGAAATATTATTTTAGAAGGGGGTTAGCAAAGATTAAATCAGGGCAAACCGATAGCGGATGTTTGGATTTGAATAAAGCGAAAGAATTAGGGTATGAAAAAGCAGCCGATGAAATAAAGAACGATTGTAAGTAAATAAAACACTTCCAGGCTTACGACATTCTTTTCCACACCTGTGTATAATTTTAAGCAAAAAAAATCCTTAACATTAGGATAATTAAGCCTAATTTAGCGCAATATTTCAGTGAACAAAAAATATGGATACTAACGAGAGGATAATTCCAATCAATATTGAGGATGAAATGAAAACGGCCTACATTGATTATTCAATGTCGGTGATAGTTTCACGCGCTTTGCCTGATGTCCGCGATGGGCTTAAACCTGTGCATAGAAGGGTATTATATGGTATGACGGAACTGGGCCTTGCCCATAACCGGCCTTATAAGAAGTCGGCGCGTATCGTAGGCGAGGTACTTGGTAAGTTTCACCCGCATGGCGACTCGTCGGTATATGACACAATGGTGCGGATGGCGCAGGACTGGAGTATGCGCTATACTTTGGTGGACGGGCAGGGAAATTTCGGCTCGGTGGACGGCGATCCGCCTGCCGCTATGCGTTATACCGAAGCAAGGCTAACAAGGATTGCAGAAGAATTATTGGTGGACATTGATAAAGATACGGTGGATTTCCGCCCGAACTTTGATGATTCGCTCACGGAGCCGTCGGTGTTGCCCGCAAAAATCCCAAACCTGCTGCTTAATGGCGCCTCCGGGATTGCCGTGGGCATGGCTACCAATATGGCCCCGCACAACCTGACCGAAGTTGTGGACGGTATTATAGCGTATGTGGACAATAACGACATTACCATAGACGAACTACGGAAATTTGTAAAAGCGCCCGACTTCCCAACCGGAGCCATAATATATGGGTATGAAGGGGTAAAACAGGCATTTGAAACCGGCCGCGGGCGGATAGTGCTTCGGGCAAGGGCGATAATAGAAACCCTGCCAAACAACCGCGAACGCATTATAGTAAGCGAAATACCCTACCTGGTGAACAAGGCCACCATGATAGAAAAGACCGCCGGGATGGTGAACGAGAAAGTGATTGAAGGCATTTCGGAAATACGGGACGAGAGCGACCGCACCGGTATGCGGATAGTATATGAAATAAAAAGGGACGCAGAAGCCGCTGTAGTACTGAATAAGCTATATAAATTCACAGCGCTGCAAAGTTCGTTCAGCGTAAACAATATAGCGCTGGTACAAGGCAGGCCGGTAGCGCTGAACCTAAAAGACATGATACGGCACTTTGTGGCCCACCGGATTGATGTAATCATCAGGCGCACCACTTATGACCTTGCCGAAGCGCAAAAGAGGGCGCATATACTTGAGGGCCTGCTGATAGCACTTGATAACCTGGATGAAGTAATCAGTACGATAAGAAACTCAAAGACGCCGGATGAAGCAAAAGAAGGGCTGATGACAAAGTTCGCATTAAGCGAACTGCAATCGAAAGCCATATTAGACCTCCGCCTCCAGCGCCTTACCGGCCTGGAAAGGGACAAGATAAAGGCTGAGTATGAGGAAATAATGAAGCTGATAGACTACCTCAAAAGCATCCTTGCCGATGAGGCACTGCGCCTTACTATTATTAAAGATGAACTGACCGACATCAGGAAAAAATACGGTGATGAAAGGAAATCGGAAATAGTGTATTCAGGCGATGAACTGACCCTTGAAGACATTATCGAAGATGAGGAAGTGGTAATCACCATCAGCAAACTTGGGTATATAAAACGCACCTATACAAGGGACTACCGCCGCCAGGGCCGTGGTGGCAGGGGGGCCATGGGGGCCGCCAGCCGCGATGAAGATTTTATTGACCACCTTTTTGTGGCCACTACCCACGCCTATATGCTTTTCTTTACTGAAAAGGGACGGTGCTACTGGCTCCGTGTGTTTGAAATACCGGAAGGCGCGCGTACTACCAAAGGCCGCGCGATACAGAACCTGATAAATATAGAAAAGGACGATAAAATCCGCGCGTATATGTCTATAAAGAGCATAACGGATGAGGAATACCTGAAAAACAATTTCATCCTGTTCTGCACCAAGAAGGGCACCATAAAGAAAACCAACCTTGAAGCCTATTCAAGGCCGCGCCAAAAAGGGATTATCGCTATAAACATAGTAGAGGACGACCAATTGCTGGATGCTATATTGACCAATGAAAATTCGGAAATCATCATAGCCAGTAAGTTAGGACAGGCTATACGGTTTACCCAAAACAGGGTACGCAGCATGGGCCGCAACTCGACGGGGGTACGCGGTATGCGCCTTAGCGAAGAAGCGGATGATGAAGTAATAGGCATGATAGCCATTGACGACAAAGAATCAAATGTACTTGTAGTTTCGGAAAAAGGGTACGGGAAGCGCTCGGAAGTAGAAGATTACCGGGTTACCAACCGGGGCGGCAAAGGGGTGCGTACTTTGAGGGTAACTGATAAAACAGGTAAACTTGTCGCCATCCTATCCGTAAAACAAGACAATGACCTGATGATAATAAATAAATCAGGGATACTGATACGCATGAGCATGAACGACATCCGCACTATGGGCCGCGCTACACAGGGTGTGCGCCTGATAAAACTTAGCGATACTGACGAAATAGCCTCCATAGCGAAAATACAGGAGGTAGATGACCAGGTTGGGGAGGAAGGAGAAGAAGGCGTAGAAGGGGTTGAAAAACCGGCAGTAAGCGAAGGCGGAGAGGATGAGAATGGCGCTGCGGAAAGTGGAGCAGAAGAAAAGGCTGAAACGGAGGAATAAATTTAAGGATACTTCTAATAACCACAAAAAATATAACCACAGAGCGCACAGAGAACACAGAGAAAAATATAAACACTTCATAATTAACATTATGTATTTTAATAGATAATCTTTAAGTTTAAACAGGGATAGTTTTTAGAAGCGCCTTTAATAGGGTAGCGTAGGGCTAAAGCTCCCGAATAGAGAAAACCGGGACAGGCCCTACGCTATTGAGCCGTTGGCGGGACAAGGCGGCGGGACGCCGGGTGATACCTCACACCCGCCAGAGGCGGGCGAGGGCGGGAATTTATATAAAATTCAAAAATCTTCCCATATCTTTTTGTAATTCCAGAAATATTTTGTACCTTGCATTGGCGAAAAAAAGATTTCGTGCCATCAATGGTGGTGGTGCTTTATTGAAAGGCCTTGGCGCCAATAACAGGGCGCCCGCAGGACGCCCCTACAAAAACGGCCCGTCAACCGTGTAAGACAAAAATGGGTTTTTATTCTAAATTAGAATAGTTAGCATCGGATTTGATTTAAAAGGGGTATTTTTTGGGGATTTTCGGGAAAAAGTGGCAAAAAGGGGTGTAGTTAGAATGGATAGTTATTCTAAATTTTGAGAAAAATGGTGAGAATTTGGTTTTAGGCGTGTAAGATTTTTTTAGGCTAAAAATATTAATTGCAAATATAGCCCGAATAAAAAAACCCTGCATTTCCAATTTTTCCAATCAAGCGGTCTATATTCGTAGCAATGTATAAGGCGCCTGTGAATAAATACCAGTTAATAATACTTTTGTGCTTTTTAGCGCTGATTTTGTGCCAAAATATAGCATGGGGGCAGAAAAACAATACTATTGCCAATAATTTACCTTCAGCACGGGTGAGCAGTTACTATACCCAGGCCCTGCACGCCTTCGACCATCATGATGCCGAAGAGGTGGAGAAATGGTGCAATAAGGCCATAAAAGAAGACCCGTATTATATAGAACCCTATAGGCTATTAGCCTTTCAGTATGACAGGCTGCGCCAGTATGACGACCAGAAAAACATTTTAAGGCAGCTGATAAGCCAGGTGCCTGACAAATATGAAGGTTACTGGGACCTTGCCGGCGCGGAAGACCGGGCGGGGGAAATTGACAGCGCCTTAAAGCATTATGAAATGGCGCTTTCAATAAAAGATATGCCCGCAAGTTATAAAAAAATGGCGGAAGAACGTGTAAAGGCGATAAAAATAGCGATAGGCCTTATAAACCACCCTGTACCCTTTAACCCTATAAATGTGGGGAAACCTATTAATAGCAAATATGACGAATACCTGCCTACGATAACTGTGGACGGACAGGATTTTTATTTTACCCGCAAGCTGCCCGACCCATATAGCGTTGGGGGGATAAATGAAGACCTTTTTGTTTCCCATAAAAAGGATTCCGTATGGCAGGAGCCGCAGGGAGTGGACAATGTAAACACGGAAGATAATGAAGGGGCAATGTCTATAGCGCCGGATGGCAGCTATATGGTATTTACAGGCTGCGAACGGCCTGACGGAGAAGGTAGCTGCGACCTGTACCTTTCTTTTTTTGTGGATGGCAAATGGACAAAACCTGTGAACATGGGGCCGCCTGTAAATACAAAATATAAAGAGACACAACCGTCCATAAGCTATGACGGGCGGTCTATTTATTTCAGCAGCGACAGGCCCGGCACCTATGGCAAACTCGATATTTGGGTAACAACCCGCGACAATAACTGGAACTTTAGCGAACCTGTAAACCTGGGGCCTGCCGTAAATACCGACCAAAACGAGCAAACCCCGTTTATACACCCCGATAACCAGACGTTGTATTTTACATCTTATGGCCATGCAGGGGTAGGGAAAAATGATATTTTCTTTGCCCGTAAAAACACTAAAGGCGAATGGGATTCAGTTACCAATATCGGCTACCCTATAAATACTACGGGTGAAGAAGCCGGGCTGATGGTGGACCCGCAGGGCGAATACGCCTATATATCGTCTGACCGCCCCGGCGGGTATGGCGGCCTTGATATTTACCGGTTTAAACTATACGATAAAGCACGCCCACACCCAGTTACCTACCTTAAAGGCAGTGTTTTGGATGTCTTTAAAAATACGGGCATTTTGGCCACTATTGAATTGGTGGACCTTGTAACGGGTGAAAGCGTTATTAAAACAAACAGCCATAAAGACGGCAGCTTCCTTATTGCCCTGCCTACGGGAAAGGATTATCTCGTCAATGTATCCGCCGATGGGTATTTGTTTTATTCCGACCATATTCCTTTGAAAGACTATAAAGAAACTACCCCTTTTGTCCATGACGTAGCTATGCAACCGATAAAACCGGGCAGTAAAATAGTTTTGAAAAATATATTTTTTAATACCGATGCTTATGAATTAAAAAAGGAATCGGATGTAGAACTTGATAAACTGGCAGCCTTCATGAAGGCAAACCCCACCCTAAAAATAGAAATAAGCGGCCATACAGACAATACCGGCACGAAGGAACATAATATTACCCTATCCACCCAGCGCGCCAAAGCCGTGAGCGACTACCTGACCAAAACAAGTGGTATATCCCCAGGCCGGATAACCAGCAAAGGCTACGGCGATGCCCAACCCATAGCCGATAACAGCACCGAAGCCGGAAAAGCCCAAAACAGGCGGACGGAGGTGAAGATAGTGGATTAGGATTTATAGGATTAAAGGATGATTAGGATTAGGATTCGTAGGATGATAAAATTATTAGGATTAATTAGATTAGGATTTAGAAAGAGATGAAATACGAAGAAATTACCCATAAAATAATTGGTTGTGCAATGAAAGTGCACAGCGCATTGGGTAATGGTTTTCAGGAGGTTATTTATCAAAGGGCTTTAGCTATTGAAATGGGAAAACAAGGATTGGCTTTTCAAAGGGAAATGGCAATGACTATCTACTATGATGGAATTGATATAGGTACAAGAAGGGTAGATTTTTTTGTTGATGATATTATTATGGTAGAGCTTAAAGCATTAATAAATTTAGAAGAAATCCACTTAGCCCAGACAATGAATTATTGCCAGGTGTATAATTTACCCATTGGGCTGCTTATTAATTTTGGAGCAAAAAGCCTTGAATTTAAAAGAATATATAATCTAAACCACCTTGAAAATAAAGGTTATAAAAAAGACTGAACTATAATTAGGATTTTTTGGATTAAAGGATGATTAGGAGTAAAACGAACCCTAAAATCTTAGAAATCCTATGAATCCTAATTCCGGTAGCAAAAATCCTAAAATCTTAGAAATCCTATGAATCCTAATTCCGACAATTACGGCAAAAGCCCCTCTCAAGTAGCCTGGAAGCGGCTAAAGCGAAACAAGATAGCCATGACCGGGCTTGTTTTCATTTGCCTTTGTTGTATTATTTCCGTTATAGGGCCTTTGGTATTGCCAGATGGCAGCCCGGACGCCAATGAGCAAATATTGGAATTGGCCACGCAGCCGCCCGGCTTTAAAATAGAAATGCTGAAAGTATGCAAAAGCCCGCCACCCGAAAAAAAAATCCCGCTTGTAAGGCTTATAAATGGCGAAGAAAACCGATATAAGTATATCCCCATCACCGGTTATTCGTTTAAAAACGACAAAATTGTTTTTACTATTTTTCCGGGTGATTTTAATACCAAAGGACAAATAGATTCCCTGCCTTTAGCTTCGGTTTTGTTTTCAGTATCTTCCACTGAACCCATTACCCAACCCAATTCAAGTACTACAAGGTTTATAGATTACAGGGGCATTTTGAATTATTCAAATATAGCGGCCTTACAAAAACAAATCGCAGCGCAAAATATCATCACACGAACCTATTGGCTGGGTACCGACCCATTTGGGCGCGATATGTTTAGCAGGCTGCTTCTTGGTACGCGCATCTCAATGGCGGTTGGGTTTATATCCGTTTTCATATCGCTGATTGTCGGGATTTTTCTGGGCGCCATAAGCGGGTTCTATGGCGGCAAAACCGATAGTTTTATTCAGTGGCTGATTAATGTAGTTTGGAGCATCCCTACCTTGTTGCTCGTCATTGCTATTTCGTTCGCGCTGGGGCGTGGGTTCTGGCAGGTATTTGTAGCAGTGGGGCTAACTATGTGGGTGGATGTGGCCCGGATGGTACGCGGCCAAATCCTCGGCCTGCGCGAAACGGAATATGTGCAGGCAGCGAGGGCGCTTGGTTTTAAAAACGCCCGGATTATTTTTCAACATATCCTGCCGAATACTATTGGGCCGGTGATTGTAATATCAGCTGCCAATTTTTCAACTGCTATCTTATTGGAAGCCGGGCTTAGCTTTCTTGGTGTGGGGGTGCAACCGCCTGCCCCAAGCTGGGGGGTAATGCTGTATGAGCATTATGGCTATATTGTGCTAAATGCCGCTTATCTTGCCATTTTGCCAGGCATGGCTATTATGCTCATGGTTTTAGCTTTTAACTTGCTTGGCAATGGTTTGAGGGATGCGCTGTTGGGCAAATGAAAAACTAAAAATGAAAAGTGAAAAATGCTGTACTATCCGGCCTTAAGGTTGTTAGCACCATGCTTCAATTTTTCACTTTTCATTTTTTATTATTTGCTTATTAAAGTATCGCAGTTACAATGAGAATCACCGCTATAACTACCACGATTGTACCTAAAATGTATCCTACCGGCCCCGGAAGGACATAAAGTATCGAGCCAAGTATCAGCAATATAATGCCGCTTATCAGTCCGCCCCTGTTTATATCCGCGTTCCTAACTGTGGTGTGGTGGCGGCGGGTAGCTGCATAGGTAGTAGCAGTAGCGCCCTTTGCTGTTTCGCGTTGAATGGTTTTTGTGTTTTGCTTTTGTGCAAACCCATGTTTACCTGTACTTTCTGTCTTTGTAACTGGCTGAATGGCAGCAACCGGTTGGCCTTCTGGCTTTACCGCTGCCACGGAAATATCAGTTTCAGTAGCTTTTGCAGCCATGTGGTTTTCGTGAATATCCTGGGTTTGAACATATCTAACCCCGTTATCACTTCTGTTGATTGCCATTTGGCGGGAGCACCCGCTTATCGCTAACGCTAAAACAAAAGATGCTGCCACGCATGACAGCGTTGAAAAAATGTTATTATTCCGGTTCATCATTATATCTTTTAATTAATTATAGATAAAACCAGAAAAGGGAATAAATGTTTAGAATGATAAGAAAAATGAAAATGTCCTTAACTAAATTAATTAAAAAGGGGTATTCAACTATTTTGGATTGCGGTCAAATAAATATTTTTCATTCCTCCATTTCCTCCCCGCGTTCAGCCACTTTTGCATAGCCGCGCCATTTTTCTATCAGCGCCTGCATGTCAGGCGGCGGCGGCGCATCGAATATCATTCTTTCTTTTGTTATGGGGTGTATAAAACCAAGTGTGCGGGCATGGAGGGCCTGCCGTGGGCATATCTCGAAGCAGTTCTTAATAAATTGCCTGTATTTAGTAAAAACCGGGCCGGCTTTTATTTCCGCACCACCATAAGCGGCATCGTTAAATAAGGGGTGGCCAATATGCTTCATGTGTATGCGTATCTGGTGGGTACGCCCCGTTTCGAGTACGCACTCTACCAGGGTGGCATAGAAAAACCTCTCCAATACTTTATAATGTGTTACTGCCGTTTTGCCGGTGTCTTCATCGGCATATACCTGCATCACCCGCCTGTCGCCAATGCTGCGGGCCAGGTTTCCGGTTATAGTGCCTTCGTCTTCTTTCAGGTTGCCCCATACAAGGGCATTGTAGGTACGGCTGATGGTATGTTTAAAGAATTGGTTTGCCAGCGCCGACATACAGTATTCATCTTTAGCTATAAGCAGCAACCCGCTCGTATCCTTATCTATACGGTGCACCAGCCCGGGCCTCCTTTCGCCATTTGCTGTTGGCAGTTGGTCGAAATGATAAACCAAAGCATTTACAAGCGTACCTGTATAGTTATTGTAGCCGGGATGTACCACCATCCCGGCCGGTTTATTTACCACAAGAAGGTAATCATCTTCAAAAACTATATCAAGCGGGATATTTTCCGGTTTCAGGTCTTTATCACGCGGCGGCTCCGGCAGCACTATGGATATAATATCCAGCGGCCTGACTTTGTAGTTCGGCTTTACAGCAATGCTATTCACCAGGATATTCCCTGCCTTGGCCCCCGCTTGTATGCGGTTCCGGCTGGCGTTTTGCAGCCTGTTTACCAGAAATTTATCTATCCGCAGGGCTTCCTGCCCACGGTCAACCTTTATATTAAAATGCTCGTATAGTTCTTCGGGTTGGCCTTCCTCTTCCTGTTCTTCGTCTATTTGCACTTTATCTTATATAAAACTAAGTATTTATGAACGTACAAAGCTATATTATTTATACCGGATATGAACAAACAAAACACCCCTCCCCCTTGTTTTAAGATAATATGGTAAAGATAAAATTTATGGACTTTACTGATATATATGATTTTGTGCACAGAAAACGCCCATCGAATGAAATGAATGGCAATTTAACCGAAGTTTATATGGTCAATGGCCCAATAAGAATACTTAATTTTCATTTTAAAGACAATGAGGACAAGGAGTTATTGTTTAAAAACAACTGGGTATTCAGGGACAGTAAAAACAATCCCGTTATTTTTAACGGATGGGAAATAAAACGGTTAAAAGAACACTCAATTAAAGAGATGGGCTAACTGGCCCGCACGATACCCTTTATAACGTTGCACCTTAAAAAATTATTATATATAGGTAACTAATTTAATTAAGAAAAGGTTATATTTGTAAATCAATAATATATATTTCAGTTTTTTAAAGGGGTAAAAACAGTGCTTTTATCAGGGAAATTGAAAATAGGCCAAATTAAGGGGCGTTTTATTTCGCTTCTTATATTCACTTTTGTGATGCGGGGATTTGCTATGTATGGCCAGTACTGCACACCACAAACATCTGATACAATTAACTTTATCACTTCTTTTAATTTCGATTCATTAAATTATACTGCATCTTATTATTCTGCTGCTTCGGGATATACTTATACAAATGCCGCATTAAAACCTCCCATTTTACTTTCCAAAACCTATCCTTTTCAGGCATCAGCGAATAAGAATGGGGGATTTGCCGTATGGATTGACTTTGATGGCGATGGTGTATTTAATGATAGCAACGAATTTGTATTTGTATCAAATGATACTTCAAAAAACCAGTATGCGGGAAATATAATAATTCCAGCCCGGGCAAAACAAGGAAAGACGAGATTAAGAATACGGACTTCTTATGACAACATAATAGGTCCTGCCCAAAGTTGTACAAACCTAATTTATAGCGAAACAAGGGATTATGACGTCATAATTTCAGATTCGGGGAATATGGATGTAAATGCTTATGAAGCCGTTTACTTTAACGACAGCGCCTTTGCCGGGCAGAATAATGCTAAAATACTAAAAATAAACCTTTCCACTTCCGGGTCTAAAAACCCTTTGGAAGTAAATGGTTTTTATTTTTCTGACTCGGTGATGAATTTAGGGGATGTTACCAATGCAAAACTTTTTTACACCGGCTATATTCCTTTAGATTCCTTGCCTTTATCAATGCTGGATACCCTGAGCGCACCTGTAAGCATTTCCGGTAAAAGTTTTTTTATCCCCGTCCATACCCAACTTTCTACAGGTGATAATTATTTCTGGCTAACCTATAATATTGGTCAAAACACCAATATGGGCGATTATCTGTCAGGGGTTATCGATTCAGTAGCCATAGGTTCCGGTACGGGTTTATTTTTGCACCCGGCCTACCCTACAGGCCGTAAAATTGTTCCTCATTATGATTACCAGCCTATTAATGTCTTGTATCCTAATTCAATTCAGAACAGGATGATTGGTATAACCATGTTTAATTTTGGTGGGATAAACAATATTACCACTGATGATAATAAACTTGATTATTTTGACAGCCTAACGGCAAATGTTTATGTAAATCAGGCATTTCCCCTTTCTATAGAATACGGAAAAGGATATAATGAACAAATCGGCGGATGGGTTGACTGGAACAATGACGGATATTTCGATAATGAAACGGAAAGGTTTTTTTTCCGCCCCAACGCCCAGGCAGCCAATACTTACGATACGATAATTTCAATTCCATGCAACGTGAAATCCGGCACCTACAAGATGCGGATAATGAGCGACGGGTCAGGTGCGCCTGCCTTAAATATAAATAACAATCTATACTATGGCGACGCCCGCGAGTATTATATCCGCATTTTAAACGACACCCATCCTTATGCCCATTTTATTAAAGATTCGGTATATTTTACAGGCTCGCCTGGTATAATGAAGAATAATTCTATGGCTACCGGCAATATCATTTATCAATGGGACTATAACAATAATGGCCGGTATGATACTACAGCCGGAGATGGCAGTTATACTTTTAATTCAGTGGGAAAATATAGAATTTGCCTGAAAATCACGCTATTTGCCTGCGATACCACTTATATTGATAGTTTCAGCGATACAATTCGGGTCATCGCGGCCCCTGCCGTGCCGGTTAGCAATTTTGCAGCCGATACCACTACCGGTTCAGTAGGACAACAAATTCAATTTACCGACCTGTCTTCAAACGGCCCTTTATATTGGCAATGGCAAATAAGCCCGGAAGTGCTGAATGGCGCCCCAACTTATTATTTTGCTGACAGCACAAATGCCAACTCCGAAAACCCTGTCATTATTTTCACGCAAACGGGAAGATATACAATTGGCCTTGCCGCCGGCAATGCCATTGGAACAGGCAATACATTGAGAATGAATAACTATATCAATATTATTCAAACAATGGATATGTGTAGCGGGGTTGATACCGTTAATTCTTCTTCGGGGTACCTGTATGATGACGGGGGGCCTTTTAAGCCTTATGGCAACAATAAAAATTGCCATTTACTCATTCAGTCAAAATGTAATTTGCCCATCACGCTCAGTTTCTTTGCATTCGATGTTTCGATTTATAACCTTGCCTGGAATGGCAGTTTGGCAGGAGATTACCTTAGAATATATGATGGGGCCGACACTACGGGCACGCCCCTTCATGAAAAAGCAGGTTTCCCATTAGGGTTTCAAAACCGGTACCCGGCAAACCTTCCCCCGCATATACCCACGTTAACGGCCAATTCAGGCAGTATGTATATTGTTTGGCATACCGATTCTTCATTTGTTGGAGATGGTTTTGCGGCAAAATGGGATATGCTCTCAACAAATGCCCCTGTTACCATTGCTTCATTTACAGCGCCCGATACTGTATGGCAATATCAGCCCGTTTCATTTGTAAATATCTCACAGGGGTCTTATCTCGCCTTTGCCTGGGATACCAATGGTTCGGGAAATTATGTGCTGAACGATACTAACCTGGAAAAGCAATTTCTAATGCCTGGATTATATACCATCGGGCTATTTGCATCCGGCTGCGGAGGCGTTTCATATTTTACAAAATCAATTTATGTTAAATTAGTTACTAAAGCGCCAAAAGCGGGTTTTTCAGCAAATTATACCCGGGCGGGCGTTGGCGATAATATATCCTTTAATGACCTCACTTCCAATGGACCTTCGGCCTGGGACTGGGACATAATGCCATCGGCGCCGAACGATAGTTTTAGCTATACGGCCGGTACGGGGCCAAACTCGCAAGACCCCATTATTTCATTTGGCGATACGGGCCTGTATTCGGTTGGCCTCAAAGTAAAAAATATCATTGGCAAGGATAGCGCCATTAAAAACGATTATATCCGCATCTATGCTTACTGCCAGCCTTCTGCTCAAAACGTTAAAAAAGACATTGATTTGTCAAACCTTATCGTAGCCGGCCCTTCAGGCTCCCGGGTTGTCAATTCAAGAATTCCATTTGATACTTCAGCATATCAGCATATTCAATTGCCAACTACTCCTATTCTTTATAGTAAAGAAAGTTATTCATTTAATTTTGAACGCAACATTGGGGCCGATACCATGAACGGAAAAGTATGGATTGACTATGACGGCGATGGCATTTTTAATGACAGCAACGAGCTTGTAACCAACCAACCTGATATAAGCGGAAGTCAATGGGGAAACACTGTCCTTGTACCTTCAAAATGTATAAATGGCATTACAAGGATGCGTATCGGGGTATCGGCGCATAATACGCAACTTGTTTCTTGTGGAAATATTTATGAAGGTAAATTTTATGATTTTACAGTTGCGTTAATGCCTAATACGATTAAGCCCGTAATTCAATTAAAAGGCAAAGATACTGTTGTTCAGGAAATACCCCTTCCATATTCTGACGCAGGGGCCACAGCCTTCGACAGCATTGAAGGAAACCTTACCCAATTTATTGATGCTTCGGGTTATGTGAACGTTAGCCAGATTGGTAATTATACTATAACTTATAATGTAGTTGACAAAGCGGGCAACGCTGCTATCCCCGTTATACGGCATATAAAAATAATTAATGATACTACCCGCCCAATAATTTTTATAGTGGGCGACCATCATCCATTTATTGAGGTGCATACCCCTTTTATAGATTCAGGCGCATTTGGCGATGATACTATTTTATATGAAATGGACACTGCCCACCGTTCCGGTTATGTTGATACATCAAAGATTGGCGTGTATGTGCTTACCTATACCGCTACCGATTCTTTTGGCAATGTTGGGTTAGGATACCGTATTGTTACCGTCGAGGACACAGAAACGCCATATATTATACTAAAAGGCAAGCCTGACATAATTATTGGCCTTGATTCCCCATACCACGAAGAAGGGGCAATAGTGAATGACTGGTACTGGAAAAATGTAAAACTAAAAATTACCGGAAAAGTTGACTCTGCCGTTTTAGGAAAATACGCGATTAGTTATAATGCGGTTGATAGTTCCGGCAGGGCTGCAACTACAGTGTATAGAAATGTATA
>Ga0206800_1062_pt1 | contig 18143 bp, 15 predicted proteins | sample Alteio_BWOrgCont_64_FD_152898 | JGI IMG/M metagenome (GOLD analysis project Ga0206800, IMG submission 152898) | Enriched cells from forest soil in Barre Woods Harvard Forest LTER site, Petersham, Massachusetts, United States -... | ecosystem: Environmental > Terrestrial > Soil > Temperate forest >... | reverse complement strand
TATATTTTTATGTGATGATATCTCCATCTGGAAATAAATTAGCTGATGGGAAATTTATTATCTCAAAATAAAATGGTAATTTTATAGTTATTTTAAAAAGACAACCGTAGTTTTTAAAACTACGGTTGTTTTAAATTTTTCGGTAATGAATAAACATATAAAAGTTAGTATATTTATTTTGTTTTTATCTATGATATATATGCCTGCCTTTTCACAGCAATTCAATTACTGGCCTGCGAGTGATTTCACCGCATTGAATTTTAATACAGAGCCGCCGTTTCTGGATAACTGTGGAGGGTCTATTTCCTTTTTTGGTCTACTGGGGGGGGGGCTGCATCCATTTGCGATAGTGCTGGTAATGTATTGTTTTATGCTACCAGTTTTTATTCTTCTAATAATAATTTGTATAACAAGCTGAACCAGCCTCTGCCACACGCCGCAGAAATAGTAACTATAGAAAGCCTGATGTGCAATATTTACTCGCCTTCCTCAAAGTTTGTCATTATCCTGCCAAAAAACAAGAATGAGTATTATTTTTTCTATGACGGCTTTACCAGTAGTACCCTAAATAATCCTTGCTTCCGCTATGCCATAGTAGATATGCGGCTGGACGGTGGCCTCGGCGATGTAGTGCCGGATTCCGCTGATATTATGGTGGATAATACTCTAATGATTAACTTCACGGCTGTTAAAAACAATGATTCTGCCTATCATTACTGGCTTATTGGCCGCTATGCCGATTCTATATATGCCTTCCCTGTATCCCCTGCCGGTGTTGGCAATCCCATAAAATCTTACGCTAAAGAATGTATCCCTTTCCCACGCAGGGTGGCTGCTAATGCTTATTTTAATGGTGATTATAAAGTATTTGACAATGGCAATTCCAATACGCTTGCACATTCCAACGACGGCTCCTTTATTCTTTCTGTTTCATTCGGTGGATTTGACACCTTAGAAGCCGGTAATACTCCAGGAATCGGGTCCTCTTGTATTTATGGATATGATTTTAATACGGTTACAGGCCAGCTCACCAACCCCCGTATAATTGAAAGCCAGGTAATTTTAACTAATATTATGCTCACATATTACCATGTTTATGTAGGTGCTGCATTTTCACCAAATGATTCGCTTTTTTACGTTACAGATGAAAACGAGATAAATGACAGCAATATTTTGCAGTTCCAGCGCTACGCCCCAGATATTTCTGCCTCTTTAATACCCGTAGGGTTCAAGGGGGGGAGCAAGGTGTGGGGGTTAAAGGATGCACAATTAGCGCCTGATGGCAAAATATATATAGGCGATTCAGGGTTAGATGTGGTTGATAAACCTGACAACATCGGTAAAGCCTGCAATTTTCATCGTAGTCCATATTTTAACCGTCATCGTAAAGATATGTTTGGTAATAATGAAGACGGTGATTTTTTCTTCCCCAATCTTTTTTTCGATTACCGCCCGCTCCGTTTTTTTTCTACGGTCGGCTGCAATGGCAATGTCCACCTGTCTAATACCAGCGATACTTCTTTCTTTAAAAAGTTTTGGTGGTATTTTTCTGATATATCTGGCCGCATCATAGATTCCCTTCCCGGCAAAAATTCAGGCTACCAATTCCTTACAGCAGGCAGGTATATCGTCAGGCTCCGGGGTTTCACTACCGCAGGCTACGGCCAGTGGTTCTCCGATAGCATCACCGTCCCCAATACCATTACTTTCACCTCCACCACTGCAGTAAACATCCTCTCCGCCTCTGTCCTCGCCCCCTCCAAGATAAAAATAAACTGGCTCCCCCTCACTGGCGCGGCTAACTATACCGTCTATCTGCATAAGGGCGGCATCACTGCCCAGCTTGCCACCACGCCGGACACTGCTTTTTACGATACCCTCACCCCCCTTTCCGTTTTTACTAACGATAGCAGCTACTACTACATCCGCGCCACCGATTCCTGCGGCAATACATCCCTGCCCAGCGCCATCGCCCGGCCAATACTCCTCACCGCCGCCAACCACGATAACCAATACGCCCTCATCAATTGGACGCCCTACGAATACTGGCCCACAGTCCCCCCTTCGGGGGGATTTAGGGGGGTGGCTTTAAGCTACCAAATCCAGGTTCTCCAAAACGGCAGTTTCACCGGTTATTTCGACACCCCCGATACCAATTACACCGATAATGCTTTCTTTGACAGTACCCTTTCTTCCTCTCAGCGCTGCTACCGTATCGAGGCCATCCAAAACGGCGGCAACCATGCCACCAGTTACAGCAATATTGTCTGCGTCCCCTACCTGCCCACCTTTTGGGTCCCCACCGCCTTCACCCCAAACGGCGACGGCCTCAACGACGTATTTAAAGTAACCGCCATCGGCATATCCTCCTCCGCCTTCAGTTTAAAAATCTTCAACGCCTGGGGCGAATTCATCTTCCAGTCCACCGACCCAAACCAGGGTTGGGACGGTACCTTCCACGGCAAACCTTCCCCCGAAGGCCCCTATTTATATATAATTACCGCTACCATGAATGAAAACAAAACCATCAACACCTCCGGCACTTTAAACCTGATGCGGTAACGCATCCCCCTAATAACCTAATAACCTAATAACCCAATAACCTAATAACCCAATAACTTAATAACCCAATAACTTAATAACCCAATAACAGCGTAGCGCAATAACCCAATAACTATAAAAAAAATAATGATAAATTTGCACCCTTTTACCTGTCGAACTGATTTTCGGGGTGCAGGTATATCCGCGTATGTCGAATAGCAAATTTAAGAAAATCACCGCCGCCGGGCTACTGGTTACCCTGGGCATCATCTTTGGTGACATAGGCACTTCGCCCCTCTATGTATTGCGCTCAATTGTTGGCGACAGGCCCGTTACCGAGCAATTGGTTTTCGGTGGCATTTCCTGTATTTTCTGGACGTTAACCCTGCAAACATCAGTAAAATACATCATCCTAACCTTGCAGGCGGATAATAGGGGAGAGGGGGGCATATTTTCGCTTTATGCCCTTGTGCGGCGTTTTGGCAAGCAACTAATGATACCCGCTATTATAGGCGCCGGCACCCTCCTTGCCGATGGCATTATCACCCCGCCCATCTCCGTTTCATCCGCCATTGAGGGCCTGCAAATCTTTAAGCCCGACCTCCAGACCGTCCCCATAGTATTGGTTATTTTAACCCTGCTATTTGCGTTTCAGCGCTTCGGTACCCGCATTGTAGGCGGGGCGTTCGGGCCAATTATGTTTTGCTGGTTTTTAATGATAGGGCTGTTCGGTGGCATCTATGTAGTGCAGTACCCTATGGTGCTTAAAGCCCTAAGCCCCCATTATGCTATTGATTTATTGGTAAATTACCCACGTGGCTTTTGGTTATTGGGGGCCGTGTTTCTTTGTACCACAGGCGCAGAGGCTTTGTATTCCGATTTAGGGCATTGTGGGCGGAAAAACATCCAAATGGCATGGATATTTGTAAAAACCTCACTCGTGCTTAACTACTTCGGCCAGGGGGCGTGGCTGCTGCAAACCTTCGCCGGGAAAACCATTGGCGACCAAAACCCGTTTTTCGCCATGATACCCCATTGGTTTTTATTGCCTTCTATTTTAATCGCCACTGCCGCCACCATTATAGCCAGCCAGGCCCTTATCAGCGGTTCTTTTACTCTCATCAGCGAGGCCGTAAACCTCGGTTTTTGGCCGCGTGTTAAAGTATCATTCCCCACAGAAACCCGCGGGCAGCTATACGTGCCCAGCATTAATTGGCTGCTATGGGCGGGCTGTATGGCCATCCAGCTTTATTTTCAGGAGTCGGCAAATATGGAGGCCGCTTATGGTTTCTCCATTACCATCGCCATGCTTATGACCAGTATTTTGCTCACCTACTTCCTGTTATATATCAAAAAATACCCTAAATGGATAGTAGCTGTTATCCTCACCATATTTATCACTGTCGAGGTTTCTTTCCTTATTGCCAATGTGAGCAAATTGTTGAAACGGCTGGGTATATTGATTTTTGAATGGGGCCTTATCAGTTCTATGTGGATATGGCATAGGGGTACCCGGATTAAAAACCGCTATCTCGACCTTACCGACGTGAGGCCGCACCTCCCTATGCTTGCCGAACTCAGCAAAGATGAAAGCGTGGCTAAATATGCCACCCACCTGGTATATCTTACCAAATCGAATTCCGATAATTTTATTGAATCGAAAGTTATTTATTCCATCCTCAAAAAACAGCCAAAACGCGCTGATATATACTGGTTCCTGCACATTGAGTTCCAGGACGACCCCTATACGATGGAATATTATGTGGAAGAACTGGTACCCTGCACTGTATATAAAATTGTGTTCAATATAGGCTTCCGTGTACCGCCAAAAGTGAATTTATTTTTTAGGAAAGCGCTCGAAGACCTTGCAAAAGACGGCGAAGTGGATATTATGAGCCGCTACGATTCCCTGAGAAAATACAATACCCCCGGCGACTTTAAATTCGTAGTTATCGAAAAAGTCCTTTCATCCGAAAACCAGTTGAAACCCGGCGACAGGTTTTTTCTGCATGGTTACTTCCTCATTAACCGCCTGAGTATTGTGGATATAAAGGCTTTCGGACTGGATACCAGTAACGTGGTAATCGAAAATGTGCCGCTGGTAATAGCCCCGCCAAAAAACCTGGACATGAAACGCATTGAAAGGAAACAATACTACAAAAAAGCCACCACCGCCGAAGCCCATGCCCGCGCCGAAGGCGATAATTAATTCTTCCTCTTCCTTCTCCTCCTACATCTTTATTTTATGCACCTGGCAATACATAATGGCGGCATAGAAAATATCCCGTTCCGGCTGGTCGGCATCTTCCAGGTTTTGGAACAGTTTCAGGTATTCAAAACCCGTTTTTGCTTTTGGCACTATAAACACATCGCTAAAGATGGACCTGCTTGTTTTGCCTGTGTATGAGTGTACCATGTATATCCGCCTCCTGGTAAAAACCACATCGGTATTATCATAGCCGCCGGTATCGTATTTAACATGGATAATACTCCTTATACGCCTGTGCGAAAGGAACAACTGCCTGCAATGCTTATGCGAAAACACGAGGTACACCTTTCCTGAATCAGCATCTGCCGCTTCCCCCGCAGAATCGTTAGAATACCCTGTATCGGCCAGGTAATCCCTTTTTTCCTTTCCCGCTTCTTTATCATAAGTTATTTTGAAATTGACATCCGCCAAATCACTCGGCACATAGCTATAAGCCAGCTCCTTTGCCTTTGTTGCTTTTACCTTTTGCCCCATGGAAATAAAGGGCAATGCAAATAGGAATAAAAGAAGAAAACAACGCGGCATATTATATCTTAATCCGTGAATCTGTGGCAATCTATTTTGTTTTTGTAATTATAAATTTTAATCCGTGAATCTGTGGCAATCTTTTAAATTTTTGGCCTGTACTTCGACAGCGTAAGGATTTTTTTATAGTCTTTGTCTTCAAACAGTTGTTGCGGCGTTATATCCGGGTTATTGTCCATGTATTGCCGCACTATCTGCCAGCCCACCCATTCGCCCAGGCGCGGCGACGATTCGCGGGGTACGTCCGCATCATTGGTAAAAGGGGCGTCTTTCAGGTACTTGTCATTTCTGGTGCCTTTGGTATTGTACAGCAGTTCGTCCGTTACCAGGTGGTTCCATATATACCCGGCATTGTCGTTGCACCATTTTAGCTGGTCTTTGGTATAACCTATTTTCAGCGTATCGGGCATAGCGGGCGTTATCAGGTCAAGAAAGTACAGTTGCTTGCCGAGGTATATGGCCTGGCTCAGCAGCGTTTGGTCGGTCATTTTATCATAGTCGTATTTCTTTTCAAAAATTGTTTTTACCACATCAGGCACTATATATTCCCTTGTAAACCTTTGCTTTATGTAGTCTGGGTAGTCGGGCAGCGAGTCGTAAATATGATAGTTGGCGCCCATGTACATATCTAATGAGATACCTACCTCGTTTTCATAAGTAAAAGCCGAAAGTGTACTGAAAAAGCTCATCACTGTAAATACATGGGGAAGGGTATCATTTGGGTAATAATACTTTATATGCCTGAAGGCCTCCGTCAGGGCGCCTTCCTCTTTATTCATATCAGGGAATATTTTTTGGCAGTCGTTAAACACTTCGCGCGTATTTTTGTTACTGATGTAGTTCTTTAACCCAATAATGGCTTTAGGCTTATCAGGTATGCCGAAACGCATTACCTGTTCGGTAAACACTTCAAGGATGGCGGGGTATTTTTTGTACAGGCTGGCCATAGCTGCCGCCCAATGGGCGGTATCGGCTTGGAAGAGTTCCCTGTCGAACCGGACAATAGCCACCTTGTTTACTTTTATGCCGGATACGTCCGGGTTTCTCCGGTTATTGCGGCAGGAAATAATAATTAAGGAAAAGATAAGCAGGGAATAGAAAATTAAATACTTTTGCTTCGACATTTTACGGTAACATACAAATTTAAAAAACAGGATACAAATATATGAAAAAGCTCTGTGCATTGGTCATTATTTTAGTTGCGGGTACGGCTTACGGGCAAATGGCGCCTTCCGGGCCGCCACCGCCACCACCGGCAGCGGCGCCACTGGCGTTCGGGCCGGTTTACTACCCATTATTGCATCCCGGCATACTTTTTACCCCGCTGGTATCCTGGTATTCGGTTATCAATACTCCCGGCGCACCCAATAAATCTACCGCCAGCAATAGCGGCGCCAGTTTCGGCTTTTCCATTGGCCCTACTTTCAACAAGATGTTTTCACCAAATTACGGCATTGAAATAGACCCCGAATATTCGCTCACCGGTGGCAATATTACCCATAGTTTTACAAGCAATGGTGTCCCGAATTCAATTAATTACCAGCTTCACCTGCAATATATACAGGTTCCCATTGCCTTCAAATTTGAAACCAATTTCGTAGGGTATATGAAGTATTTCCTCCGCATCGGCGGCTCGCCGCAGCTATCGGTAGGCAACCGCGCCGATGTTGACACTACCATTGGTGGCTATTCCCACGGAACGGTAAATGACGTACTGGTACGCGACAAAATAATGCCTATTAACCTCGCCCTTTTCATAGGCGCCGGCCTGGAATACTATTTATCGGGAAACACCAGCCTGCTTATAGGCATTAACTACGAAAGCGGCGTAGTGAACGTGTGGCGCGATACCAACGACAACCTGAACATAAAAAATAAAGCCGTATCGCTGAATTTGGGCTTTTTGTTTTAAATGTTGCGGATTCTGACAAATAAATAGAAAGGAAACTGTTATAGAGGAGAAGATTAAGGAAACCTCTAAAAACTAATCCTGTTCAGCCTAAAATGTTTTACTCTGTGTTCTCTGTGCCCTGTGGTTTCTTTTTTGTGGTTATTAGAAGTGTCCTTAAGATTGCCCTCAATACCTCCGGTAATGTTTTTGAGAAAAAACTTGTGGAAACCAATAAAGGCTTTCTCAATATGACCCACAGGACTTTCGTGGCTTATTAGTTAGATGGAAAAGTACGGGAAATTTCCGCTAAAAAAACCAAGGTATAATTATTTTAACTTTATCCAAATCTAAATAAAATAAACTTCTCCCGTTCGCGCGCGTTTGCAATGCGTTCGGCTTTTTCTGGCGTTTTCAACGCCTTTTTCTTTACTACATTAGCGCCTTCATTGTAAAACTTCCCCTTTTTTTCTGAATATTTGCCCTAACAAATAAGCAAACATGAAAATAGCCTTATGCCAGCTTGATTACCACGTAGGTAATTTTGAATTGAATACAGCCAAAATTATCAATGCCATAAAAGAGGCCAAGAAAAAAGGCGCCGACCTGGCGGTATTTGCCGAACTGGCGGTCTGTGGCTACCCACCACGCGATTTTCTTGAATTTCATCATTTTGTCGCGCTATGCGAGCAGTCGGTAGAGGAAATTGCAAGTCATTGCCACGATATTGCTGCCATTGTCGGCGCCCCGTCCATAAACCCGGTGCATGAGGGCAAAGACCTTTTCAACTCCGCCTATTTCCTCGAATATGGCCGTGTGCGGCAAATTATCCATAAAACCCTGCTGCCGAATTATGATGTATTTGACGAGTACCGCTACTTTGAGCCTAATACTATATTTAGCTGTATCGAATTTATGGGCTGCAAAATAGCCCTCACTATTTGCGAAGACCTTTGGAACATTGACGACAACCCCCTGTACAGGCTGGAACCGATGCGGAAACTAAAAGCCGAAAGGCCGGATATTGCCATCAATATTGCCGCTTCGCCGTTTTCTTTTACCCATGACGAAAAGCGGACTGAAATATTAACTAAAAATGCAAAAAAATATGGCGTTCCGTTCTTCTACGTGAACCATGTGGGCGCACAAACCGAACTGATATTCGATGGCGGCTCTACCATTACCCTGCCGTCCGGCGATATTTATAAAATGAAGTTCTTTGAGGAACTGATAGAGGTGTTTGATGTGGACGCTGTTAAGGCCGGCGAAGGGGCCGCACCCAATATTTATCATAATAAAACCAAACTCATCTATGAGGCCCTGCGGATGGGGGTGCAGGATTATTTCCGAAAACAGAACTTTCAAAAGGCGGTTTTGGGGCTTTCGGGCGGTATTGACTCAGCCGTAGTATATGCCATTGCAGTTAAGGCGCTTGGCAGCGAAAACGTACTGCCGGTACTCCTGCCCTCTGCCTTTACGTCAAAACCTTCTGTGGATGATGCGCTTGAAATGGTAAAAACCTTGAAAACACCCCATCAAATAATATCAATTGTAGAAGCCCAAAATGCTTTTCTTGATACCCTTTCGTATGCCTTTAACGGGCTGCCCCAAAATATTACCGAAGAAAACCTCCAGGCGCGGGTACGTGGCACTATATTGATGGCGCTTGCCAATAAACTGGGCCTGATATTACTAAACACATCCAATAAAAGCGAATTGGCCGTGGGGTACAGTACTTTATACGGCGACAGTATCGGCGGCTTATCGGTTATTGGCGATGTATATAAAACAGAGGTATATGCGCTGGCAAATTATTTGAACCAGGAGTTTGGCAATATCATTCCCGAAAACATAATCACCAGGGCGCCAACCGCTGAACTACGGCCTGACCAAAAAGATACCGATTCTTTGCCACCGTATGAAACACTGGACCCTATACTTTTTCAATATATCGAAAACCGCAAAGGCCCCCAGGAAATAGTGAATATGGGCTACGAAAAAGAATTGGTGGACAAAATATTGAAATTGGTAAACCAAAGCGAATGGAAACGCTTCCAGGCGCCACCAATACTCAGGGTTTCCGATAAAGCCTTCGGTATGGGCCGCAGGTTGCCTATCGTGGCAAAATATTTGGCTTAATGGGGTGGCAATTCTGATGTTTTTATATAAACGCCGCCGAAACTAAGGTCCGGGTGCTTTTGGTATGACGTATCGCGCCTTTCATTAATGGTTACCACGCTGTCTGAAAACATAAAATCAAGATGGAATTGCTTTGGCTCAACAAAGTAACCTATATTAGTGCCATTCATTGTCAGCAAACCCTCGTCTGTGATAGAATTGAGGTACGAGGTACACGAAAATAATTGAAAACTAATCTTGTTTTTACCTGCAAATTTAAAAACAGCAGTCTTGCTTTCCCTTAAACTATTAAACTGGTACCTGCCATCATAACGCGAATACAAAGCGTTATAATACTTGATGGTATCCTCCGGCACTACTGCATTCACGCCTGCTTTCCGGCTGATGGAATCATCAATCACCGTATCACGCTTAGATATGTGGGCCTTTACTTTAGGCTTATTAGAATCGCAGGATGATATAGCCACAAAAAGGGCTATTGCTATTAATGGCTTTAATAAAATGGATACTCGCATAAACTGCAAAATTATAAATATTTACCGAAAAAACGCACTGTTAATTAGTTGCCAATACAGTTTAATACATAACTTTGCCATAATTCATTAGTTAAATTTAGGTAATACGGTATGATAAATATAAATTGCAAGGGCAATAATTTGATTTTTCGCAACCTGACAAAAAACCAAGGCTATTAGATGACAACCCTTATCCGCTCCGCTGTAGGCTCTGTTAGTTCGATGGGCTTGCTGAAATTTTTTAAAGAAAATGGTTTTGCCATTGCCGCCACTGACCTTACCGATGAAGTAGCCGCAAAATATTTTGTCGGTTCTATACATATAGTACCCAAGGCGGAAAGCATGGATATGCCCGCCGCCTACGAAAAAATTATCAATGAAACCAAAGCAACCTGGATATTATCGGGCCCTGAAAATGAGATAATAGAATTGTCAAAAAACAAGCAAAGGTTTGAAGCGCTGGGCTGCACCCTGTTTCATCCTGATGAAGATGTTTTGAAAATTATTACCGACAAATGGGCTTGCTACAATTTCTTAAAATCAATAGGCATATTGTGCCCCGATACCATAAACTTTTCGGATTACAACGGAACAAGCCCATTCCCCGGCAAATATGTAATAAAACCAAAAATGGGGCGGGGCGGTAGCGGCATCTATTTTGATAGCAACCCCAACCATCTTGAATTGTACCAAAAACTGGTAAACCCTGCCAACTACATTATACAGAAATACATTAACGGCGAAGAATTTACTACCGATTTGCTTTATGACACCGATGGCCGTTTATTAAACCTTGTTTCGCGGAAAAGGCTGAAAACCGATTCCGGGATAAGCATTGTTGGGCAAACAGTGCTTGATGAGAAAATAATTGAAATAGTAACATTGCTTTCCGAAAAATTAAAATTTATTGGGGGCAATTGCATCCAGTTTATCCGGGATGCGGAAGGGAAATATTACCTCACCGATATTAATCCGCGCTTAGGCGGCGGCTCCATACTGTCCATAAAATCCAGCCCATCATTCGCAGCCAATATAGTGAACCTTTTGAACAAAAAAGGGAAATTGCTGTATAATTCCTTTGATTTTGAACCCTTAAAAATGCTCAGGTATTATGAAGAAATTTACGAACATTGACGCCATAGTATTGGATATGGATTATACCTTGTACGATGAATACGAGTATTTTTACAAGGTATTTGAAGAGTTTTGCCATGCTTACCATTTTGAAGATAAGTTGGAACAGCTTAAAAAAGATTATTTTACGCTAAGGCCCGTGAGCAAAAACATATTCAAGGAAATACTTGACCAAAACGGCATCCATTCATCTCGGTACAGCAACGATTTATTTGATATTTATACACATATCAATTGTATGCTTTCCCCCTACAAAGATGCCTTGCATTTTATTGAAAATATTAAAAATAATACATCCATAAAACTCGGCCTACTGACAAATGGAAACGTGGAAGCCCAGGCCAATAAAGTAAAATCCCTGAATATAGCCCCGTATTTCGACCACATAGTATATGCCCGGAGTTTAGGGGCGGACTTGGAAAAGCCGAATGTTGTTTCATTTGAATATATAAAAAAGCAATTAGCCGCCACCGGTAACAGGATTGTTTTTATCGGGGATAACCCAAAAATGGATTTTAGCGGCGCAAAAGCGGTTAATGGCATTACATACAGGCTGGTGCGGGGTTTATACAAGGATATTCCTTCGGGCAGCGATGTGGATATGGAATTTGACGATTTTAGCAATTTGGAATAAGTTAATTTTTTAATGATAAATGTACTTGCAGTAACGGGGATAAGGTCGGAATACGACATACTGTTCCCAATTATTGATACTTTACGGAAAGATAGCCGCTTTAGCGTAAAGATGGCGGTGGGGGGCGCGCACCTTTCTGAATTTCATGGCAATTCCCTCGAAAGGATTGAAAGCGATGGGTTTGAAATAGCCGATAAAATTGATTACCTGCTAATGACCAACCGCAAAACCCAACGCGCCAAAGGCGTGGGCCTGCTTACTTATGGCCTTTGCCAAACGGTGGATAGGGTAAAGCCTGATATTCTGCTGGTGATTGGCGACAGGGAAGAAAGCATAGCCACCGCATTGGTAGGCAACTATATGGATACCCTTGTGGCCCACCTGGGCGGCGGCGACCCTGTTTTTGGGAATGCGGATGACCCTATCAGGTTTGCCGTTTCCAAATTGGCGCATATACACTTTACCACCACGCAGGTATATGCCGAAAACCTGGTGAAAATGAGCGAAGACCCGTTCAGGATATTCAATGTAGGCAACCCCGCCTTTGATAATATCCGGGCCGAACCCACCCTAACCATGAAAGAAATAGCCGATTATCTTCAATTTGATATTGAAAAACAAAAATATATAGTCATTATAAAGCACCCCCTTTCTTCTGAAAAAGAGGAAGCCTATAACCAGATGCAGGTATCTTTGGAAGCGCTGGAGGAATTTTGCGAAAAGACGGGCCTGAAAACGGTGGGCATTTACCCCAATACTGACCCAGGCTCTTTTGATATTATCCGCGCGATAGATAATTTCAGCCATTCCAAAAATATACGCTTTTTCAAAACCCTGCCGAGGAATATATTTATTAACCTGATGCGTAACGCATTGGTTGTTACAGGTAATTCGAGCATGGGCTTCCAGGAGGCAATGCTCTATAAATTACCCGTTGTAAACATAGGCAACCGCCAGCAGGGGCGGTTGAATGCCGGGAATTTGAAATTTTTTCCTCACATTAAAGAAGAAATAATTACAGGCCTCACCGAAGCGGCTTTTGATGCAGGGTACAGGGCAAAAATCGCTGCCCTTCACAACCCCTTTGGCGATGGGCATACGGCGGAAAAAATCAAAAACATCCTGCTTGATATAGACTTGAAGGATGCGAAATGGTATGTAAAACAAAAACTATGTTAAAAAAGATAGCCGCCACAGATTCACAGATTAAATTTATAAAATTACAAAAACGAAATGCCACAGATTCACAGATTATGATATGATATTTTTTTGTTAGAAGATTCCGGCCTTCGCCGGAATGACGTAGTGAGTGGGGTGGTGGTGCACCAAAGGCGCACCGCCCCCACCAAAAAAAAGCTTCGTCATTGCGGGCCCGGCCCGCAACCCAAAACATTGACTAAACGGCAGTGAATTATGATATTTAAAAATAATCTGCTAATCTGTGGCGAAAGTAAATCTGTGGCTAATTTAAACTTATAAACATGAATGTATTAGTTGTTTCCGTACACCCCGATGATGAAACGCTTGGCGCGGCAGGCGCTATTTTAAAGCATAAAGCCAATGGCGACAGGGTGGTATGGCTTATTGTTACCCATGTGCTTAAAGATTTTGGGTTTAGCGAAGAAAGGATACTGGAACGGGAAAAGGAAATTGAAGCCGTAAAGCAGGCCTTTGGCTTTGATGCGGTAGAGAACCTGAAATACCCCACCATGATGCTCGATAATACTTCCCTGCTAAAAATGGTACCGGAAATTGGTAATATCATCCATAAGCACCAATGTGAAACAATATATACCGTAAACCGCTCTGACGCACATTCCGACCATAGGATAGTATTCGACGCCGTCATGGCCAATACTAAATCGTTTCGGTTCCCTTTTATAAAGAAGGTGCTGATGTATGAATGTATCTCCGAAACGGAATTTGCCCCGGCGCTGGCTGAAAAAGCATTTGTGCCTAATTATTTTATTGATATTTCCCCCTACTTAGGTCAAAAACTGGAAATAATGTCCATTTTTGCTTCCGAAATGGGCGAACACCCTTTCCCCCGCAGCAAACGGAATATAGAGGCCCTGGCCACCTTTCGCGGCGCCCAGTGCGGCGTAGAATATGCCGAGGCTTTTCAACTATTAAAATACATTGACAAATAATACCGGATTGAATAACACCATAATATAATTTTATCGGATGAAAGATATTGTAATTTTAGGAAATGGGGGGTTTTCCAAAGAAGTTGCTTTTTTAATTGACTCAATCAATAAGGTCAATAAAGAATGGAACATATTAGGTTATATAACAAATGATAGTAGCCTGATAAATACTTTTAACGGCAAGTATAAAATTTATAACGCTGATGAATGGCTTATTGAAAACAAAACTGAATTAAATGTTGCAATAGGTATGGGAAGCCCCCATATAACCTCTAAAATAATATCAAAATTAAAAGAAAATAATAATCTTGCTTTTCCCAACCTTATCCATCCGAATGTAGTCGCCGATTGGGAATTAATTTCGTTAGGAGTTGGAAATATAATTTGCGCCGGGAATATTTTTACAATTGATATAAAGATTGGTTCTTTTAATATTTTCAATTTGGATTGTACGCTTGGACATGATTCAATAATTGGTGATTTCAATGTATTTAACCCATCTATAAATATTTCAGGCGGAGTGAAGTTGGGCAATCAGAATTTAGTTGGTACCGGTGTACAAATTCTACAGTTTTTGAATATTTGCAATCATAATACTATTGGGGCAGGGGCCGTTGTAACAAAGGATATTACTGAAGAAGGAACTTATGTCGGGTTGCCCGCGAAGAAAATAAAATGATGGCTGGTGATTATTGATAAAAAGGGTAATTTTGTAAAAAAAAGAAAAAATTATGATTACTAAAGAACAATTAAAAGAATATAATGATAGGGGATATTTGATAGTCCGGAATTGTATTGACTTAAAACCCATAGAAGAATTAACCGACTTTGTCGCCCATGTCATTTCATTAGAGGGACAATCCTTTTTAAAAGAGCGGAAATTTACAAGAGAAGAAATTTTAAATGATTTACTCATAAAAATAAAACGGGCAAACCCATCAAGTAGTTCGTGGATATACCAGACAATACTCAATTCTTATGCTTTAAAAGAGTTTTTTATTAATATCAATATTCTCCCAATGGCAATGCAATTATTGAATATTACTGATAAGAATAACGTTGGTATTGTAAATCCGGCTTTTAGGTTTGATATTCCCGGAGATACCCGGAATATTAGGACCTGGCACCAGGATTCACATTATTTTTTGGAAAACGAATTAGGAAGTGAACATCTTGTAGCTTGGATTCCAATTAATAAGGCTACAAAAGAAAATGGCTCAGTTATTATTGCACCTAATACACATAAAGACGGCAGGTTAGAACGTGCCCATGAAGAACCCGAAGGCTTCAAATCAGAGCAATATACTTCACCGGAAGAACTGTATAAGAATAAAGAAAAAGATTATATCGAAGCTGAAGCAGGCGATATTGCCTTTATTAATATGGATTTGCTTCATAGTAGCGGGGTAAATATTACTGAAAACTCTGTGCGGTACACTGCTCAAATAAGGTTTAATACAATAAACAGGCATAATTTCAGGCCAATGTTTAGCAGGCCAGAATACCCTATATATAACAGGATGTAAAAAAACTTGTGTTTTATTTTGTGTTGTTACTAATAATTGTTATATTGCCAAAGTTTTTCAGTAATATCTAACAATATAAACGGTTCTACAAAAACTAAAACAAAGAATATGAAAAATTTAAGAGTTTTTTTTGCGGGTGCTTTTGCATTGTGCTGCTTTTCTGGATTCTCAGCGAAGCCGGATTCAATGAATATTAAACATATCCAGAAGATTACCAGTTCAACTGGTGGCCTTGGGAACATTATTAGTGCAGGGGATAATTTTGGTGGACGCATAACTTGTTTGGGCGACCTTGACGGCGATGGGGTGCCTGACCTTGCTGTTTCTGACCCTTTTGATAATACATCTTCAACATGGGGTGGCGCATTTTACATTTTGTTTATGAATACTGATGGAACAGTTAAAAGTTCAAATAAGATTTATTCAAATCATTCTGGTATGAACTCTTTACCATCAGGTTGCAGGTTTGGGTCTGCTGTTGCCAGTTTGGGGGACATAGATGGGGACGGAATACCCGATATAGCTGTTACAGCTTTAGCTACTAATAATTATGAAGGTGCTGTATATATTCTGAATATGACGCGAAGTGGTAATGTAAAATCATCCGCCTTAATTGACGGTAACACAACGGGTTTCACTGGTGTTTTAAATAGTGGCGATATTATGGGTTTTGACGTGGCCTGTCCCGGTGATGTAAATGGCGATGGGGTTAATGATATTTTGATAGGCGCCCACGGTTCCGACAATAATATGGGTGCTGCTTACATCTTGTTTCTGAATAATAATAGTACACTGAAAGGATATAAGAAAATTGATGATAACGCTTTAGGTTCTGGAATATTAAACAACGGGGATTTTTTTGGTGAAGCGCTGGGAGCCATTGGCGACCAGGATGGCGATGGAGTTCCTGATGTTGGTATTGGGGCTATCGGGACAAACAGCGGTACAGGTGCTGTTTATGAGATACATCTAAACAAGGATGGTTCTGTGAAGAATTTTATTAAAATAGATGGTACTCAAAAAACACTTTTTAAAGCTATCCCTAAAGGGGGCGGTTTTGGAAGCGCAGTAGTTCTTTTACCCGATATTGATAGAACTGGTAATAGGGGTTTACTTATAGGTTCTGAAAGTGATAGTATTGGTGGCCCCCTTACAGGCGCATCGTACATCCTTCACATGGATAGTAGCCATAACGTGGAATCGTACAATAAAATTGATAATAATACAATTGGAATAAGCAAACATCTTAGAGACAGTGGAGAATTTGGCTCCGGTGCTACGTATTTGCCTTCATTTAATAAAGATTATAAATATGCGATTGCAATAGGCGCACTTGCTGATAATCAAAGCGGACATGAAAGCGGTGCCTTTTATATGATTTTTATGGATACATTAGTTGCTTCAGGCATTGACAATAACTCAGCAATTGTAAACAACGATATTAACGTTTATCCAAACCCATTTGCAGGCATTACTAATTTGAGCTACCGCCTCACCTCAGATGAAAATGTGGATATCCGGTTATTTGATGTATCCGGCAAAGAAGTTAGTGTAATCGCTTCAGGAACACAAAATAGTGGGGATTATTCATATACTATAAACAAAAATAGCAAAATTAGTTCAGGTGTATATTTTGTTAGGTATATTATTGGTAATGAAGTGGCTACTTTTAAAATTATAAATGCCGAATAAAGTTTGGAAAAAATCCATAAATCAAAATATAATTGTAATATTGTCAAAAAAAGCATTATGAAGAAATTTATTATTCTATTTATTGCGCTTTTCGCGTTTTCAGTAGGTTTTTCACAAATCAAGGTTCAATCTGTTCAAAAAATAAGCAACCTGCATGGCAACCTCGGTAAAATACTGCCCGCCGATGAGCAATTTGGCGACCGGATGAGTAATATTGGTGATTTTGACGGCGATGGAATACCCGATTTGGCGGTTACCGCTTATTGGGACAATGATGGCGGTTCAGAGGCCGGAGCTTTTTATATTTTATTAATGAATGCCGATGGAACTGTCAAATCCCATCACAAAATTAGCAACGATAGTGGCAACCTTGGAATTACCATCCCTGCCGGTTCTAATTTTGGAAAATCAGTGGTGGCGCTTGGCGACCTTGATGGCGATGGCGTTATAGACTTTGCAGTAAGCGCCGCCAACGAGGATGATTATACCGGCGCCGTTTATATACTTTATATGAATAAGAACTGTACCGTAAAGAGAACAAAGAAAATTGACTCTAATACCCCCGCTTTATCAAAGTATTTAACTGGAGTAAACCTTTTTGGAGTGGATATGGCTTGCCCTGGTGATATAAATGGCGATGGGATTCCTGATTTGGCCGTGGGCGCGGCTTTTGAATCCAACTACACAGGAGCGGTTTACATTCTACTTTTAGATACTGATGGTACGGTAAAATCTGCTAAACATATCCCAAACGATACAGGCTCATTGGCAACGGCAATAGGTTATGGGGGCAAGTTTGGAAGTTCAATGGGCAAAATCGGAGATGTAAATGGCGATGGCATTCCCGATATTGCAGTTGGTTCACAAGATGATAACGGTGGCATTGGCTCCGCTTATATATTAATGTTAAACACAGATGGGTCAGTTAAAAATTATACCAAGATAAATAGTTCGTCTCATCTTATAGATTCCTCATATAGTTCAGGCTTTGGAATTTCTGTTTGCGGTTTGCCGGATATAAATGGGGACGGCATCAATGACCTTTTGGTAGGCGCAGGGGGCAACAATTCCGCTTATATCATATACCTTGATAAAAACGCAAACGAAAAGGGCTATCAGGTTATTGACAG
>Ga0206800_1061_pt1 | contig 18671 bp, 19 predicted proteins | sample Alteio_BWOrgCont_64_FD_152898 | JGI IMG/M metagenome (GOLD analysis project Ga0206800, IMG submission 152898) | Enriched cells from forest soil in Barre Woods Harvard Forest LTER site, Petersham, Massachusetts, United States -... | ecosystem: Environmental > Terrestrial > Soil > Temperate forest >... | reverse complement strand
GTAGCCTTCATAGATCGAAGTTCCCAGGAGAATTTTCCATTTATCGGCAACACTATGGTGAAGGGCTGCTCCGCCCACTACGGGGACCCGCAAAAAGCGGGGTGGATCTGCCTGAAACCACTTCTCATTGAGAAGGGCGGTATAGAGGGTGTTCACGCCCGTCATCCAGGTGATGGGGAATTTTTTGAAGGCGGCCCTCAGATTGCTCATGGGACGGGGATTGGGAATGAGGACATTGTGACAGCCGCTTCGGTAGAAAACGCCCAGATGCACGGTGAAGGAAAAGACGTGGTAGAGAGGAAGCGGCACAAGAAGGATTTCGTCACCCTGATGGATCTCCGTTTTGCCCAGCTCAGCCAGTTCTTCAATATTCCAAAGCAAATTTCCATGGCTGAGCATCGCGCCTTTGGCCACTCCGGTGGTTCCGCCGGTATATTGCAAGACCGCAAGGGAGGCATGCGTCAGTTCTGAGGCGAAGGATGCGATATTCGGGTTCTTTTCAAGGGCGGCAGTACCCGCAGCCATCGCGGCGTTAAACGTTGTGAAAGGATGGCCACAGGCAGGGACCTGTTTTTTTATATATTTTAAAACGAAGCGGACGAGGGCAGCTTCAAGGCTTGAAAGAAAGCTGCTCACCGACACCAAGACGACGTGTTGAATTTGAGTTCCCTGGATGGCGTTTTTCACTTTGTCGCCAAAGACGTCAATAATCACCAAAACTTTGGCGCCAGAGTCGCTGAACTGGTGTTGCATTTCAGGGACTGTATAAAGTGGATTGGTATTGACCAGGACTAGGCCGGCTTTGAGCACGCCATACACTGCGACCGGGGTTGCCAGACAATTGGGAAGCTGCACAGCGACTCGGTCCCCGCGTTCCAACTTGAGGACATTTCGCAGATAACTGGCAAAGGCATCGCTGAGCCTATCGATTTCCCCAAAGCTCAGGGTCGCGTGGATTCCGTTGGGCAGGCAAACTGAGAACGCGGATTTATTTTGATATTCCTTGGCGATGCTGCGAAGCATTGCAGGAAGGTTGGCAAAGGGGGGGGCAGGGGCAGATCCATTGACGCCCGGCGCATAGTGAAGAGTCCAGTTGGGACTTGGCATGTGGCCTCAAAGATAAGTAATGAACTAAGAATAATTCAAATCCACGCCTGAAACAAGCTCTGCTAGAATGACCACATGCGATTCAGCCTTAAACAGCGCTTCATGATCAAGACCTTGCCTTCAATTGTCGGCGTCTTGTTACGTTGCGTGGCCTGGACCTGGCGATCTTCGGAAAAGGGAGAATCCAGTCTTTCCAGCAAAAAGGCCCAGGCTCAGGCGAAAATTTATGTCACCTGGCATGAGAGCACCCTGGCAATGGTGGGAGCCTACCGGGATCAGGCGGTGCATCCCTTCGCCAGTCGGAGTTTTGACGGGGAATTGATCTCACGCCTTGCAGGAAAAATGGGCTATCCGATTCTGGCGCGGGGCTCCTCTTCTAAAGGAGGCGCCCAGGGATTACGGGAGATGCACAGCTTCCTGGATGCGGGAGAACACGTCTATATCACGGTCGATGGTCCCCGAGGGCCCCGGAGGGAGGCTAAGGAAGGTTCCCTGAAACTGGCCCAGATCAGCGGTCGGGCCATTGTTCCCATTGGCTATGCCGCGCGGCCAGACCTTCGTCTGAAAAGCTGGGATCGAATGATCATGCCCTTGCCATTTTGTCGCGGGGTCTTCTACTTTGGTTCGGAGATCTATCTTACGCGCGATGAGGGAAACTTGACGTCGAGTTTAAAACGCCTTCAAGCCGAACTCAATCGCTGTCACGTGGAGGCTGAAAAATATGTTTAACCGAAATGATTTTGCACTCCTGCTTTTGCGACTCGGGGTTGGCCTCAACATGATGTTGCTTCACGGCTGGCAAAAAATTTCAGGAGGCCCTGCAATTTGGCGTGGCGTGGGCGAGGCGATGCCATCCTTCGGCTTTAGTTCGGCATCGCTCGTCTGGGGTTTCATGGCAGCGATGGCGGAGTTTCTTGCGTCTTTCTGCTTAATCCTCGGACTCAGCTTTCGATTCAGTTGCAGCGTTTTGGCATTCACGATGATTGTCGCCATCTATCATCATTTTCAACTTTCGCCTCTTGTCACGGATGCGGGATGGGAGGGTGCATCCTTTCCCCTCGTTTTTCTATGCGTCTACATTGCGCTTTTTGTCAGTGGCCCCGGGAAACACGTACTTATGATGAAAAATTAGTTTCGTGCCATAATCCAATCTCTAGTTCCGATTTTTGGACTACAAAATGTCAGGTTTTTTTGGAATAAATTGGCAGATGGCATTTGGTGAATTTGTTACTTTGCGGTAAACTAAATTAATTCTTGCTATGGACCCCTTTCCAAGGAACTCCATGATCTTCGCTTCAGAACAGAATGATGCATCGTCACAGGAAGCACGCCGCGCGAAACGTCGCCGGGTTCAAGTGACGGTGGATGTAAAACCGTTGAAGACACAAGACGTGGACAATATTCTTTTTGGACAGGGTTTTGAAGATCTTAATTTTAACAGTCTTTCGATGTCACGTCCCCGCCATGGTATGGAACGCGTTGCAACCATTGACTTGAGTGTAAGCGGCCTTTGCCTCACGGGATATGAGTTTAAAGCGGGAACTGCAGCTGTTTTGGACCTGCATTTGCCCCAAGACAGCGTCGTTATCAAAGCCCTGGTTGAGATTGTCTGGGTAAAGGTTGATGGACAACAATCTGCGGCGGGTTGCCGTTTCGCAGCGATCCAGGAAAATGGTGTTGAGCGTATGCGAAATTTTTTGCGCGAGAATAATTAAAGAAAGTAAAATTCAGGGTTTTGGGCGGCTTCGGCCGCCCTTTTTTTTGCCAAAAAATACGAAATTTGAGCCGATTTATGTCTATATAAAAAGGATTTTTCGTCGTTTGTACTAATGGAAAACTCATAAATGCCAAGAATGTAAATATTCTGGTAGAGTGATCGAAATAAGGTCTCCTGCTAATCGGAATAGAATGAGTCCAAAAGATACCAAAAGCGAGAATCGAAGGATACGCCCTCGCGTACCTTTGGCACTCCGCGTAGATGTCAAAATACTTCCAAAAAAGGAAGTGGATGGCATCTTGGATGGCGAAGGATATCCCGATCTTTCTATCGCTGCGCTCTCCATGAAACGTCCCCGTGCGGGTATGGAAGGAACTCAAACTCTTGATTTATCGTATTCCGGTATGGGGCTTCGGGTGCAAAAGAGCTACGAGAAAGGGACCGCCGCAGCCTTGGATCTCCATCTTCCTGGAGATCGTACGGTAGTGAAATTTTTAGGTGAAGTGATGTGGTCGGTTCAAGATGCAGGAGAGTCCCGCGTCGGTATTCGCATTGCCGCATTAGATGAAGATAGTGCACGGCGATTCAGTGGCTATCTCGCCAGCGCCTAGACGATTCCTCGCTACTTCCCAAAGCCCCTTTAAAATCTTATAATTTGTCCCTGTTTTTAAAAAATCACGCTCAAAGACTGTTATGGCTTCCGCCACTTTAAATGCAAAACGCGAACTATTAGGCCTCTCTCTGGAACATCTCCAGGAGCTCGTGGCGGAGCTTGGCGAAAAACCTTTCCGCGCCCGCCAACTCTACGAATGGATCTATAAAAAGGGAGTGCGGGACTTTGCCGCCATGAGCAATCTCTCCGCGGCGTTTCGGGAGAAACTGACGGCCTCCACTTGCACCTCCAGTCTGGAGACCCACCGCAAACAAGTGTCCCAACGCGATGGCACCTCCAAGTTTCTTTTTAAATGTGCAGATGGAGAACTGATTGAGTCAGTATTTTAGCCACACGAGGGCCGCAACACAGCCTGCATCTCTACGCAGGTGGGTTGCGCCATGGGATGCACCTTTTGCGCCACTGGAGATTCCGGATTTTCACGTAACCTGGCTCCCTCGGAGATCATTGGGCAAATCAATGCCATCGAGGATGAGACCGGAGAAGAGCTTCAAAATTTAGTCTTCATGGGAATGGGAGAACCGCTGCATAACTGGGAGTCAGTGAAGGAAACTCTGGAGACTCTCTTTAGTTCGGCGGGTCGTCATTGGGGTCCTCGCCGGGTCACGATCTCGACCTGTGGCGTGGTCTCGGGAATTGATGCGCTGACTCAGTCAAAATTAAAGGCGCGCCTGGCGATTTCGCTGCATTCCGCATTCGACGAAACGCGTTCCAAAATTATGCCGGTCAATCGCCGCTATCCCCTGAAGGAACTCATGCGGGCCTGCCGGGATTATCAGAAAGCGACGGATCAACAGTTGACCTTTGAGTACACCTTGTTCGCGGGTCTCAATGACAGCGAAGCGGAAGCCCGGGCGGTATCAAAACTATTGCGTGGCCTCGACGCCAAGATCAATTTGATCCCCTACAATCCGGTGGCTGGATTACCCTTCGCCGTTCCAGACTTTCAGGCGGTACTCGCATTTCAGAACGTCCTCAAGCAGGCGGGGATTATCACCATGGTCCGTACTGAAAAAGGTGGGGACATCGACGCCGCCTGCGGACAGCTGCGGCGTCGCGATGCCTCTGAACAGGCCGGTGCCAACGCATGACTGAAGATCGTTATTGGTTGCGCCTGATCGGTGCCTGTTTTTTTGGCGGCCTGCTGCTCTTCTATCTCGTGCTGAATATCACCGTTAAGGGCGGCAAGGTGACGATGCCGGATTTGAAAGGGCTCTCGCGTTCGGCCGCTGAATACAAACTTAAAAGTCTGGGCCTACGCATGACGGTGCGCGAAGAACGATTCTCGTCGGAAGCACCCTATGGCAGCGTCCTCGAACAGGACATTGAAGCCGGGGCTGCCATTAAGCGGGATCGCGATGTCGAGCTCATCCTGTCCAAGGGCTCCAAAATTGTGAACGTGCCTCAGCTTGCCGGCCTGCCTTCCTCGCTTCAAGCCAAACTTTTGCTCGAACAAAATGGTCTGGAACTTGCGGCTGAAGATTCCGTCTACGATCCTTCTCCGAAAGATACGGTGCTGGCCCAGGCTCCGGAGGCGGGAGCGGAGGTAGCCCGCGGGGACCAGGTCTCCCTCCTCAGTTCCTTAGGCCCTGCCCAAAATGCCTGGGTCATGCCTGACTTTCGGGGAGGCGACGCGTCCATCGCAAGGGCGGAAGCCCAGAAAATGGGATTGGTGCTTCGCAATGTCACGGAAAAGAAAATCCCGTCAGCGGTCCCCGGTTCAGTAGCGGCGCAGTCCTTGAGTCCTGGCGCTCGAGTCGAAGAGGGGACGGAACTTTCGCTGGTGGTGGTTTCTGGCAATGAAAACGATAGCGGAGCCCGTTTGGCGGATTTAAGTTTTGACGTTCCGGAGGATGGAGTCGCGGAACGGCGCGTGATCATTACCATCACCGATGATTCGGGGGAACACGCGGTCTTCAATCGCATGGTGCGGCCCGCAGAAAACATACGCGTGCAGCCACGGGTGCATGGAAAAGCAAAATACTGTGTTTCCTTGGCGGGTGAAGTGGTCGAGCAAAAGGAGATTCCGTGAGTTCAACGATCGCGGCGTCGCTTTTGGCTGCCAAATTATCTGAGCTGGGTAGCGAAGTAGAGGCGGCGGATAAAGCCGGCTCCGACTGGATGCACCTCGATATCATGGACGGCCATTTTGTTCCGAATTTGAGCTTTGGCCCGGCTACGGTTCAGGCACTACGAGGACGCACCCGGAAACCCCTTGATGTTCACCTGATGATCTCCGAGCCCGCGCGTTATCTGTCGCGTTTTGCGGAAGCGGGAGCAGACCGCATTAGCTGGCACATTGAGTCTGAGGACCGTCCCGCCTCGGTTCTGGCGGCCTTTAAACCCTATAAAAAAATCAAAAAAGGCCTTGCGATCAAGCCGGCGACCCCCTTGCGGCGGATTCTTGGCCTGCTTGAAAAAATCGATCTGGCCTTAGTAATGACGGTGGAGCCTGGATTTGGCGGTCAAAAATTCATGCAGGAAATGATGCCGAAAATTTCGGCTCTGAAGGCCTTGCGTAAGGAACGGGGACTGAAGTTTTTGATTGAGGTCGACGGCGGGATCGATGTTCATAGCGCGCCCCTCGCTCTTGATGCGGGCGTGGACGTGATGGTGGCTGGGACTTCCATTTTCGCCAAGGCCAATTATAAGAACGCCATTCAGGCGCTTCGAGGATAAGGATTTACGACGCCATGTTTGATTCACTTTCGAAAAATTTGCAGGGACTTTTCAAAAAACTTTCGGGTCAGGGCCGTCTGAGCGAATCCAATATCGACGAGGCCCTGAAAGCGGTGCGTCTGGCACTGCTGGACGCGGACGTGCATTTCCAGGTCGTGAAAGATTTTCTAGAGAAGGTACGTGCGAAGGCCTTGGGTGCTGAGGTGGTCTCCAGCCTGAATCCATCGCAGGTTTTTGTTAAAGTCGTCCACGACGAATTGGTGGAATTGATGGGAGGCGCGGGGCGCCGCTCCCTGAATCTGGCGCCTCTGCCCCCCAGCGTTATTCTTATGGCCGGTTTGCAGGGAACTGGAAAAACGACCAGCAGCGCCAAATTGGCCCGGCGTTTGAAGGAAGACGGGCAGCGGGTCTTGCTGGTGGCTGCGGACCTCAGCCGGCCGGGTGCCGTGAGCCAGCTCAAAACCCTGGGAGATGGAATCGGTGTCGAAGTCATTCAGGCCCAGGGCACGGAAGCTCCTGCGGCACTCGCCAAACGTGCGCGTGAAGAAGCGCTGACTCGCGGCTTTGACATTTTGATTGTGGATACGGCGGGTCGCCTTGCCATTGACGACGCCTTGATGAATGAGTTGAAAGAGCTCAAGGCAGGAGTAAGACCGCATGAAGTTTTACTCGTCATTGATGCGATGCAGGGCCAGGACGCGCTTGAAACCGCCCGAAGATTCCATGAGGCGGTTGGCGTCGATGGATTGATCCTCACGAAACTTGATGGCGATGCCCGGGGCGGAGCCGCGCTTTCGGCCCTTGCCACCACAGGCAAGCCCATTAAATTTGTCGGCATGGGCGAAAAAACGGAGGCCCTGGAGCCCTTCTATCCCGAACGTATGGCCGGTCGAATCCTGGGCATGGGCGACGTGGTCAGCCTGGTGGAAAAAGTTCAGCAGACGGTCGATGAAGAAAAGGCGAGAGAACTCAGCGCTAAATTGCATAAGGATAAATTTGACTTCAATGATTTTCTGGAACAGATGCAGCAGATCAGCAAGATGGGCTCCCTGACGGATATTATGGCCATGATGCCGGGTATGGGGGCATTGAAAGCCAAGCTCCCCGAAAATCTGGATGAAAGCCGCATCAAGCGCTTTATGGCCATTATTCGCTCGATGACGGCAAAGGAACGGCGTCTTCCCCAGATCATTCACGGGGAACGCCGAAAACGCATTGCGTCAGGCTCCGGAACACGGGTGGAGGATGTGAATACACTCTTGCGCCAATTCGAGCAAATGAAGAAAATGATGAAGACGATGAAAAAGGGCAAACGCGGGTTCGGCATACCGGGTATGTCCATTCCAGGGATGCCGTTTGGGAGTTGAGATGAAAGGGATGATCCTGACAGCCATGATGGCGCTCTTGGTCCTGCCGCCCTCGATGCTCTGCGCCGACAGCAGCGGCCCGCCCGCGCTTCCTAAAGCCGAAGATATTAACGCGACACCTGATACCAGTGTCGATTCAAATTCCGATACCAATACCGCCGTGGACACTCCCCAGGGAGAACCCGACGTGAAGAAGGAATCGGTGACGGTCGTCAATGAAAAGCCCGCCCGCTTTCAATGGGGAAATTTTATTTTGGGAGCCCTGGGGGGTGCCGTCCTGGTTGCCGGCGTGGGCATCGGGATTGGAGCCGCCAGCAATAATACGGGTAGTTTTGATTCCAGCAAGATAGGCATCCTTGCTGCCGGGGGAGCCGTGGTCGGAGGCCTATTGAGCTTTCTTTTGGGAGCCACGACTCCTCCCGCAGCGACTCCCCCCGATATGAAAACGGAACTTCCAACGCAGCCAAGTCTTGGAAGCGCGGATATGCTTGTATTTAAAGTTCAATTCTAAGTTTGGGAATCCTGGATGGCTTTGGAATACGGCGGGGTTGACAATTCCGGGCGAGATTCTATAATTTTTTTGTCAGCTCTACGCGACTCCAGACGCAGCTGCTGTATTTAATTGAGGACGTAAGTTCATGGGCCTGTTTAAAAGCGATGACGAAAAGAAAAAAGACCTCAATCAGGAAGGTGTGCAGGCCTATGATAAAGGGGAATTAGAAAAGGCGATCAAAGCCTTTCAAGCGGCCTTGAAAATTGACGCCAATTACACCGACGCCTTGCTGAATCTAGGAATTGTCTATAAAGATCAGGGTAATTACAAAGACGCTCTCGATTCCTTTCAAAAAACGATTCGAATCAATCCGAAGCACGTCGAAGCCCACGATTCCATCGGAACCATTCACGCCCTGCAAAATAAAACGGACGCTGCCGTTTTTGCCTACAAACAAGCCATTGAAAAAAATTCGGATTCGGCATTTTTATATTACCGCCTGGGAGTCGTGTACCAGGATAACGGTAAAATTGCTGAAGCCTATCCCTACTTCAAAAAAGCCACCGAGCTCGATCCGAAATACAAGGAAGAGTTTGGACATCATGGGATTGATTTTGACGCCGATAAGGTCGATGACGCCATTAAGAACATGGAGGGCTCGCTTAAGAGCAACCTCAACAAGGCCAAAGCGAATTACGATCTTGGGCTCTTGTACATGCAGCGTGGAATGTACGACAAGGCGATTGCAAGCTTCGTCTCCTCCATCGCTATCGACAATAATTTCCCGCTCGCACACGCCAACCTGGGTTTCGCCTACGAGAAAAAGGAACAGTATGGCGATGCCGTAAAGGCGTTTGAAAATGTCACCCGTCTGCAGCCCAAGAGCGCAAAGAACTGGAATACACTCGGTCTTTTCTACGATAAGGCTGCCAAAGCGGCCGATGCGGTACGAGCCTATCGTCAGGCCATCAAACTTGATCCGACCTATGCCAATACCCACATGGTGCTCGGTCAAGTTTATCAGATGAAAAATAATAATGAGAAGGCCATCGCCGAATACAGCATGCATGTCCGGATTCATGAGACGGGATTCAGTGCTGAAGAGGCTATGCGCCGTATCGCTGGCATCAAAGGGGTGAGCGAAGAGCAGGTCGCCCAAGATTTCAAGGCCCTGGGGGTCGGAGCGGCTGGAGATGAACAAGCTCAGGCGAAGCCCGTCAATGCTCAAGATTATATGGCGCAACTGAAGGCCCGCCTTGCCGGCGGCGGCGCAGCCGCCCCCGCAGCGGGAGGCTTTGCTCCACCACCCATGGCCCCACCAAAAGTCATGACACCGCCACCTATGAAAATGGCTCCTCCCGTGATGGCTCCGCCGCCCTTGGCTCCCATCGCTCCTCCTGTGATGGCGCCGCCCCCGGTCGTGGAAGCAGCACCCGTGATGGCTGCGGCTCCGATTGTGGCTCCAGTTCCTGAACTAGAAGTCATGCCAGAGATTCCGGTGCTCCCCCAGATTCAAACGATTCAAAGTCAGCCCGAGCCTGTCGTCAGTCAGCCCGTCGCGGCAGCTCAAGCCGAACCCGTCTATTCATATCAGCCGCCTTACGCGGGAGCGCCAGTTGCGTATTATGATCCAAACAATGGTTACCCGGTTTATCTCTCCACACCGGCACCGCCCGCGCCTGTGGCCCCCCCCGATGGCTCCGGTCGCTCCGATCGCCCCGGCTCCGGTACCCGTTGCAGCACCCGCGCCAGTCGCGGTGGTCGCGCCAGCAGCTCCAGTAGCTCCTCCTCCCAGCCGTTCTCCCTTAGGAGGACCTTTGGGAGGCGGCAATTCTTCTGCTAGCCCTGCCCCTAGTGACCCGAATGCCAAGCAACGCCACGGATTTTTGTAAGACTCGTTTTGTAGTCAATCCGAAGGCGCTATGTTATACTTTGTCTTCTAAAAACTCTTTATGACGCATTGAAATGGAGTTGAGGATATGGGAGCCGCAGATTTTCTGACCGATTACAAAAATTTCAAAGAATTTGATAAAGATGATGTTGCCGCCCTCAATGGCGTCTGTTCGGAAGAAAAATTTAATAAAGACGACATGATTTTCCAAGAAGAGGCCCCCGGGGACCGCATGCATGTGATTAAATCCGGGACCGTAAAAATTGTCAAAAAAGTTAAGGACAAGGAAAACACGATCGCGGTCCTGAACCCGGGGGAGTTTTTTGGTGAGATGGCCTTGCTGGACGGCTTGCCGCGCTCGGCGGGTGCCAAGTCAGGGGAACCTCCGACGGTCATCACCATCACCCGTGCCAATTATGGAGCTTTGCGTGAAAAGGCCCCGAAAACGGCCTTGAAGCTGATGGATATCCTCGTAAATATCCTCTCCAACCGGCTCCGTCAAACGAATAAAAACCTCGAAGTCTTGAGTTTTATGATCGAGTAGTTTTGGCCCGGAAAGGTCCCGACCGCTGCCCAGCGGTCGGGTTTTTTTTTGACTTGAGCGTGCGGGAAGCAGTTTGCTTGGCTTTCGGGGAGCCCTTTTAGGGAATCAGCCTTTTGCTGACGTTGCGCTGCTGAGGGCGTACAATGGACTTAGGCGAGCATTTCCTGCTTCAAAAGGAATGAGGGCCTTTTGGCCCCTCTGCGCCGAGCTGATAATGAATTGTCGAGACCGGGTTTCTTTTAAGCCGGCTAGGTCATCGGGAGCATGCTTGCAGGGGATTGCTAAACCTATTAAATAAGGAAATGACATGAAGGATCTCGTGATTGTGGAGGGCGTACGCACTCCCTTCATCAAAGCAGGCAGTGATGCCAAAGATTTGAGCGCATCCGATCTAGGCGTCCAAGTCCTGAAGGCGCTTTTTGAACGGGCGCCAATTAAAGCAGAGGAAGTGGACGAAATCATCTTTGGATGTGTCGCCCAGCCCTTTGATCAGGCCAATGTCACGCGTGTTGCCCAGTTGAAGGCCGGCCTTCCGGAGTCGATCCCTTCGTATACCGTTCACCGTAATTGTGCCTCTTCGATGCAATCGGTCACCAATGCCTGTGAAGAGATACTATCGGGACGGGCGGAAGTCGTGATAGCGGGGGGCATGGAATCGCTCTCGAATACCCCTTTGGTTTATAACAAAGCAGCCACCGCTTTTTTTGGACGCACGGCCAAGGCCAAATCCGTTGGCCAAAAAATTGGCGTACTGAGCAGCCTGCGGCCCTCCATGTTCTTCAATCCTCGCATTTCTTTGCTGGAAGGCCTGAGTGACCCGACCTGTGGACTGGGGATGGGTCAAACCGCCGAAGTTCTTGCACGCGAATTTGGGATCAGCCGTCTGGAGCAGGATACCTTTTCGGTCGAATCTCATCTCAAAGCAGCCGTGGCCCGAAAGAGCGGTCGCCTGGCCAAAGAAATCTCCCCCCTCTTTTCGCCTCCGAAGTTTCTTCCCATCAAGGACGATAACGGAATCCGCGAAGATAGTACCGTGGAACGCCTCGCCAAATTGAAACCCGTCTTTGATCGCGTCACGGGAACCGTGACTGCCGGCAATTCGAGCCAGATCACCGATGGTGCCGTGGCGCTTCTCATCACGACTGCGGAACGCGCCAAAGCCTGGGGCATTAAACCCCTGGCCCGCATTATGGGCTCCGCCTACGCGGGTTTGGATCCCCGCCGCATGGGATTGGGTCCGGTCTATTCGTCGGCCAAACTCCTGAAGCAATTGGGTTTGAGTATGGAGGATATGCAGCTGGTTGAAATGAATGAAGCTTTTGCTGCCCAGAGCCTGGCTTGTATGAAAGCCTTCGAATCCGATGCCATCGCCAAATCGCATCTGGGTCTGGATAAAGCGCCAGGTGAGATTCATCCAGCCATTTTAAATGTTAACGGCGGCGCCATTGCGCTCGGGCATCCCGTAGGGAGCTCCGGGGGGCGCCTGCTTTTGACCTTGGCCATGGAACTGGTTGAACGCAAATTGGAACGAGGATTGGCCACGCTTTGCGTTGGGGGCGGCCAGGGGGCGGCCTTTGTCATCGAGCGAACCTCCTACACGCGTTAAGAGGCTCGGATGGACAACGAGAAAAAATCCGGGATCAGCATCGTGGTCCTCGTAGGGGCTCTGGGTTATTTTGTGGATATTTACGACCTTATTTTATTTTCGGTCGTGCGCAAAATGAGCCTCAAGGATTTGGGCGTGCCCGATGCGGCCATTTTGAGCACAGGGATCAGCCTTTTAAACTGGCAGATGACGGGAATGCTGCTCGGGGGCGTGATCTGGGGAGTCTTAGGGGATCGGCGGGGACGCATCAGTGTTCTTTTTGGATCGATTGTTTTATATTCCCTGGCGAATTTTATGAGTGGCTTTACCCAAAGTGTGGAAGCCTACCAGTTTTTACGATTTTTTGCAGGCCTGGGTCTTGCCGGGGAACTGGGGGCGGCGATCACCCTGGTCACGGAAAGTCTCTCCAAGGAAAAGCGCGGTGTCGGCACCACCCTGGTGGCAAGTGTCGGCGTTTCTGGAGCCATCGCAGCCAATTTGGTGGCCAAATTTTTCAATTGGCGTCATGCTTATATGGTGGGTGGCGGCCTGGGATTTATCCTTCTTCTGCTACGAATCGGAATTTTCGAATCAGGGATCTTTGAAAAGAATCGAGCTCGAAAAGGGATCCGGCATGGAGATCTGGGACTTCTTTTTGAGACCCGGGAGCGCATTTTGCGATATTTGCGCTGTATTTTGATCGGTCTGCCGACCTGGTTTGTCGTGGGAATTTTGATTACCCTGGCGCCGGAGATCAGCAAGTCGCGTGGGGTGGATGGCGTCGATGCGGGCAACGCGATCATGTGGGCCTACTCGGGCTTGGTCGCGGGAGATTTGTGCTCGGGGCTTTTGAGTCAAGGCATACATAGTCGACGCAAAGTGATCCTGCTCTTCTTGGCCATGACGGGGCTCTTTACGTATTTAAACCTGAATCTGGGTTCTTCGCCGACTCAATATTATTGCCTGGCCTGCATGTCGGGTTTTGGAGTGGGATATTGGGCGATGTTTGTCACGATCGCTGCAGAACAATTTGGGACCAATCTCAGAGCCACCGTGGCGACGACGGTCCCCAATTGGGCCCGAGGCGCTTTGGTTCCAATCAGCTCACTTTTTTTAGCCCTTAAATCCCATGGCCTGCCGCTGGTGCAGGCGGCCTTATGGGTAGGCTTAAGCTGCGTCTCCCTCGCCATGTTGGCGGCCTGGGGACTTCGCGAAACCTTCGGCACGGAATTGGATTATCTCGAACAATAGCTAAAGGAAGATTCATGTCTAAAACACATATCGAAATTCAGGGCGACGTCGTCCACCTGATCCTGGATGATCCGGCCGAGAAACTGAATACCCTTGGTGTCGAGATGCTCTCGGAGATCAATTCTCAGCTGGATCAGCTGGCGGCCAATGTTCGGGTACGAGCGGTCGTGATTCGTTCCGTCAAAAAGGGTGGTTTTATCGCGGGCGCCAATATCAAGGAATTGCAGGGGATCGCCTATGCATCCGATGCGCGACAAGGCGGGTATGAAGCTGCCAAAGCCGGACAAGCCTTGATGAATAAAATTCAAGATTTCCCGAAGCCGGTGGTGGCGGCGATTCATGGAGCCTGTTTGGGGGGAGGCTTAGAATTAGCCCTCGCCTGTCATGGACGCGTCGTGAGCGACACTGCCGATACCAAATTGGGCCTTCCTGAATTGAAGCTTGGCATTGTTCCTGGATTTGGGGGCACACTGCGGTTGCCTCGCCTGATTGGTCTTCGACGGGCTCTGGATGCTATTTTGAATTCGAGCAATTTGGATGGCAAAAAGGCGCTGAAATGCGGCCTGGCTGATTTTTGCTGCCCTGCCGAATATATTTCGGCAGAAGCTCACAAGCTTGCCCTGGCACTCCTGGATCCACGTAAAAAATCCCAGTTGCAGGATAAACGACGCAAGACCTTGAGTTGGATGCTTGCGCTGCAGCAAACGCAGCTCTTCCGCGGAATCCTGTTTTCGCAAGCTGGCAAGAAAGTGCTGGAGAAAACAGGAGGGCATTATCCTGCACCACTGCTTCTGATCAAACATTTGCAACAGAATTTGGGGCTGCCCCGCGAGGCCTTCCTGGAAAAGGAGGCTCAGGCTTTAGGAGAAAGCCTGGCCACGCCAGTGGCCCAAAATTTAATCAGAATTTTCTTCATGAGTCAGGACGCAAAAAAGCAGATGGGCAGTGGGAAAGCCGCGACAATCAAACAGGTGGCGATTGTTGGCGCAGGATTCATGGGTTCCAGCATCGCCATTCCCCTGGTCAGCCGCGCCAAGTTGCCTACCTTGTTGAAGGATGCCAATGAAGAGGTCTTGGGTAAAGCGTTGAAGAAAATTTGGGACAGCTTTGCCAAGCGTCTTTCACGGCGCCAGATCGCGGAGGTAGACGCTAGAGCTCAGTTCAATCTAGCGACTCCCGTGACGCGGGATAGCGCCATGCATGGCGTGGATTTAGTGATCGAAGCAGTGCCGGAAATTTTGGATTTGAAAAAGAAAATTTTCGCTTCCTTGGAAGAAGCGATTCCCCAGAGCTCGGTGCTTGCCTCCAATACTTCCACCCTTCCGATCAAAGACCTCAGTGCCCATTCCAAGTTTCCTGAACGTTTTATCGGAATGCACTTTTTTTCCCCTGCCGATGTGATGCCCCTCGTTGAGGTCATTCCCGGACCTAAAACCTCCCAGGACACGATTGCGACTGTGGTTCAACTGGCCCTCAAAATGGGCAAAACACCGGTGGTCGTGCAGGACAGCCCTGGCTTTTTGGTGAACCGCATTCTGCTCCCTTATATCTTGGAAGCCGTGCAACTGGTTCAAGAGGGGGTTCCTGTCCGCCAAGTGGACCAGGCAGCCACTCACTTTGGGATGCCGGTAGGTCCCATCAAGTTGATGGGAGAGGTGGGAATCGACGTTATCGTCAAAGTTTTTCATATCTTGCAGGAACATTTTGGCGAGCATCTTCCCAAACCGAGCTGGATTGCACGGGAAGATCTGGCGAAAGCCTTTGTCCGTGGAGCCGACGGCAAAATGAAAGTTGAGGAGGGCATGATCCAAGCCTGGTCGGGCAAAAGCGACCCTCAGATGAGCAACGCCGATGTCAGCGACCGCCTTTTTCATGCGATGCTCAACGAGGCCGCTCGTTGCATGCAGGAAGCCATCGTACCCGAAGCCTCCTACCTCGATTTGGCGATGATTTTTGGCACCGGCTTTCCAGCCTTTCGTGGGGGCCTCTTGCGCGAAGCGGATACGCGAGGCTTGGAAAACACGGTGCTTCGCGGTAAAGTGCTGGCACAAAAGTATGGTTCTTGGCTGGAGCCGCCCCTTGCGTTAGTGATCCAGGCCTCGACAGGTAGGTATTACTTTTAATTTTTGGACTTAGAAAATCATGGCCAATCAATTGACCCGTCGCAAGATGCAGTCTGGCGAAAAATTTTTGAAATTCCGCTGCACGGATTGTGGCAACTGCTGCACGGACACCCTGGTTCCCGTGACGCATCTCGACATCAAACGCCTGATGCTGGGCACCAAACTTCCGGCCTCCCAGATCGCGGAATTCTATAAATCTTCCGAATTCGCGGACGAGGGCGAGGGCCTGCAGTTTGTTGAGCTGGACCTGGGTGCCCGCGTGATGTGCCTGAAAAAGCGTTACGATGAAAAAGAGGAACGTGAGGCCTGCAAGTTCTATCGGGATCAGCGCTGCACCGTCTACGAACATCGTCCCGTCACCTGCCGCGTCTGGCCTTTCACCCTATCCCTCGACAGCGAGGGGCGACGGATTACGAAGATGTCGATCAATGATGCGCTCCCTTGTCCTTATGAGCTCGACGGAATGAATGAGCCGAAGCAGCTGATTAAGAACTGGACCTGGGATGATCAACAGGACGATGAATGGGAAAAATCTGTGAAGCTCTGGAATGACACCCACGCGGGTGGAAGCGCCGAAGAGTTTTTTAAATTTCTGTATCTAGTTTGAGGAGGAAGCATGCGTCCGATCCTTGCTGTATTGATAATGAGCCTGGGCTTGGCGGCCTGCACCGAGGTCACGCCGACCACGACGGCAGCGGCTTCCAGTCCGACCGCGACGCCGGGTTCTGAGATGGAAAATCAGGGTTTAAAAATTGTGGATGAAGTCGTCGGAACAGGTCCTGAGGCCGTCAACGGAGCGACGGTTTCGGTGAACTATACCGGCTGGCTTGCCAGCAATCACCAGCAGTTTGATTCGTCCTTCAGCCGCAACAAACCCTTCGATTTTCAACTCGGCGCAGGACAGGTGATCAAAGGCTGGGATATGGGAGTTTTGGGAATGAAAGTCGGCGGCAAACGCAGCCTGACGATTCCGGCCTCCCTGGGTTATGGATCGACGGGCGCAGGCGGAGGCCTGATTCCCCCCGATGCGACGCTAATCTTTGACGTTGAGCTGCTGGAGGTAAAATGATTCTGGAGCTAGGTTCAGCCGCCCCGCGCTTTAGCCTGCCGGGGATTGATGAAAAAGAGCATCCGCTCGCGGAGTATAAGGATGCCAAAGCACTTTGCGTCATTTTCTCCTGCAATCACTGTCCGTATGTGCAGGCCTATGAATCGCGGATGGTCGAACTTCAGAAGCGTTTTGGACCCCGCGGACTTCAACTCGTTGCCATCAATTCCAACGACGCCCAAGGCTATCCAGAGGATTCATTTGAGAACATGAAAGTCCGGGCGAAGAGCCAGTCATATAATTTTCCCTATTTGAGGGATGAAAGTCAGGAAGTGGCCAAGGCCTATGGAGCTCAACGCACGCCTCATATTTTTCTTTTTGATGCTGAACGCAAACTCGCCTATATCGGCCGCATCGATGACAACTATAAAGATCCGGCGGCGGTGAAGTCTCACGAGCTGGCAGATGCCGTCGAAGATATTCTTAGTGGCAAGGCAGTACGCCTTCCGGAGACCTTCGCCGTGGGATGCACGATTAAGTGGAAGGAATAAGTCAGGGCGCTTGCTGGGCTGGACGCGCCGAGAGGAAGAGTTTGGATCCCGGAAACAACCGATCCGCAGGTGGAGTGATAATATGTCTGGCGAAGATGAAATTATTGAGGCCTTAAAAAGCGTTCAGGATCCCGAACTGAACATGTCCATTGTTGATTTGGGGATGTTGAAAAAAGTTGAGCTGGTTCCGGGTGCAGTGAATATCAATATCGATCTTACCATTGAAGGTTGCCCCCTTAAAGATACCTTGCAGCGTGACATCAATAAAGCGGTAGCGCCCCTGGGGCATCGCAAGATCAATGTATATTTTTCCTCCATGAATCCACAGCAGCTCGAAGCGCTCAAGCAACGTTTGGGCGCAGAACGTTCTGCGAAAATCAATTCGTACGGCAAAGGAAGCTCCAAACCCGGGGAAGCGCCCGGGGGGATCAATCGCCTAGCAAAGAAAGTCCCTAATTTAATTGCGGTGAGTTCCGGCAAAGGGGGCGTGGGAAAAAGTTCGGTGACGGCCCAGCTGGCGATGGCCCTGAAGCGTGAAGGCTACCAGGTGGGGATCCTCGATGCCGATATCACCGGACCTTCGATCGCCCGTATCTTTGGGGTGACCGAACGACCCTTGGTAGAAGGGAAGGATACTCTAATTCCCGTGCCTTCCAAGAGTGGTGTCGATATTCTTTCCATGAACCTTCTTATCTCTGACGAAAAAGCCCCGGTGATCTGGCGTGGACCTTTGATCAATGGCGCCATTCGTCAGCTCTACGCAAATGCCAAGTGGGAAGGGCATGACTATTTGCTGGTGGATATGCCCCCTGGAACTTCAGACGCAACGTTGACCGTCTTTCAATCGCTACCGCTGGATGGCGCTATTATTGTGAGCAGCCCCCAGGCCTTGGTGGGAATGATCGTCGAAAAATCGATTGGGATGGCCAATATCCTCAAGATTCCGATTTTGGGAATCATAGAAAATTTGGCCTATATCGAGCTGCCGGATACAAAAAAGCCTTTTTATCTTTTTGGATCCCTGAAGGCCGAGGCGATGGCGAAGCGTCATGGAATCCCCTTTTTAGGATCCTTGGCGATCCGTCCTGAGCTTGCCGATGCCTGTGACTTGGGAAAGATCGACAGTATCGATGTGCCGATTTTCCATGAAATTGCCAAGCGAATCGCAGAAACGCGTCTGGCGGCTTCAAAATAAGCTTTGAAAGCAGCATGTTTTTAGTGTAAATTTAGGCAGTTTCCGGTTTATCGACAGCTTATCATCAATTCCAATGGACGCATGGCCAAGGATATCAAACAGCGTTTTTTTGCCTGCCTGATCATCATCGCTGCCTTGAGCTTGGCGCTTCCCGGCCGTTCAGCCGCCGCCGATGATGACGATGAGCCCATCAATCTTTCGCCCGTTAAGTCAGGTTCCGCTGCCGCGACTCCGACCGAGTTGCCTACCGCTGTGCCGACGCAGGCCCCTACGGCAGCTCCCGCGGCAAGTACGGCTGTTGCCGTGGCGACGCCGACGGTTACGCTCGTTCCTAGTCCCGTACCTATTCCTCCAAAACCCAAGCCCGCAAGAAAAACAATTCGCATCCAGGATCTGAGTTTCAGCCAGGACGCATCGGGTATTCTCCTGAATGTAGAAGCCAGCGGA
>Ga0206800_1060_pt1 | contig 18788 bp, 10 predicted proteins | sample Alteio_BWOrgCont_64_FD_152898 | JGI IMG/M metagenome (GOLD analysis project Ga0206800, IMG submission 152898) | Enriched cells from forest soil in Barre Woods Harvard Forest LTER site, Petersham, Massachusetts, United States -... | ecosystem: Environmental > Terrestrial > Soil > Temperate forest >... | reverse complement strand
CGGCATAACCGCCTTTGGACAATTAAAAGGCATTTATACCATTGACGCCTCAAAAGCCGCCAGTAAAACAAATTATAAAACATTTAGCGGCGCGGTAAAAGACCTCCTTACCGGTGGCAACAATGGCCCCGGGGTGGACAGCGCCGTTATTTTCAATGTTGCCAATGGGACTTATATCGAAACAGTTACCATAAATGCCATAACAGGCGCGTCAGCTACTAATACCATCACATTCCGTTCGGCATCAGGCGATAGTTCAAAAGCAATCCTTTCTTACCCCTCGCAGAAAAACATTACAGTTTATACATTGAACCTTGTTAATTCAAAGTATATTCATTTCGACCACATTACAATACAGCTAACAGGCTCTACAGCAAATACCGCAAGGGTAATGCTGATAGACGGCGGCGCAAGTTATAACAAATTCACCGGCTGCCAGATAATTGGTTTGGTGGGGGGGCATACCCTAATATATTCAGACAGCGGCCCCGATACGGCCAATACTTTTCAAAACAACCTTTTGAAATACGGTAGTTATGGGTTTTATTATTCTGGTACAGGGGTTGTTGGTGTAAATAATAATATACTTGACAATACTATTGATAGCTCTGGCGACTATGCCATGTATATAACCAATGAAAATAGCATTACCATTAACAGCAACACCATTACAAATGTACAATATGCCGGGGCCGGGATTGGTATATATGCATACAATGACACATTTGTTAGTATCAATAAAAACATAATCAATATGCCCAATGGCGGATGGGGAATATATATTTCTGCCATTACTTCTACAAGTGGCCATAATTCCTTCTTATCAAATAATATGATTTCGGTATTAGGGACTTCCACTCAATATGATTGCATTTATATTGCCAGCGCTACTTATGCCAATTTTTACTTCAATAGCCTCCTCGTAACAAGCAAAACGGCAACGCCATTATATATATCGTCTAATGTCGGGCTTTCTACTCTTAACGTTGAAGACAATATCGGTTACAATTCAGGTGGTGGGGAAGCGGTAAACTGGACTTCAACTACTGATTACAATATTGTGGACTATAACGACTGGTTTACTACCGGCAGTATTTTAGCCAGTTGGGGCAGTACTAACTTTTCCAATCTTTCAAGCTGGATAAATACTATTGCCATTGATTCACATTCGGTATCGGTTAATCCCCAGTTTGTTTCCACTTCAAACCTTAATGTTTCGGCGGCAGGCTGCTACCATACCGGTACGCCCGTTAGTATAAAAGACGATATACATGATACTGTAAGAAACTCAACCCATCCTTGCATTGGCGCTGACGAATTCACCCTGCCACCTAATGATGCAGGGGTAGCAATTATTGACAGTCCTTCAGGTAGCTATTGCCATACAGGCAAGGCCAATGTATATGTTACCATTTCCAATTTTGGGACTGCCACACTTACAAGCGCCGAAATAAATTGGAGCGTAAACGGGGTAGCGCAAACAACTTATTCATGGACAGGCTCTGATTCTACGGGAAAAAGCAGTGAAGTGAATATTGGTTCTTATTCCTTTTCGGCCAATTCAACATATTCAATAAAAGCATGGACAGCCAGCCCCAACGGCGGAACTGACGCCAACCCCAATAACGATACTGCCTGGGCCAATAACCTGAAAAACGGAATGAGCGGTACTTATGTAATCGGGACTACGACGCCATCAGACTACACTACCATTGCCGCAGCCATCAAGGACATTACAAACAGGGGCGCCTGCGGGCCTGTAACTTTTAATATAGAAGACGGAAACTATGCAGAGCAAGATTCCATTAATACCATACCGGGTGTTTCGGCTATCAATACGGTTACTTTTCAAAGCAAAAGCGGCGATAGTACGAAGGTAAATTGGAACGTTTCCACCAATGCTGCAAATAACTTTGTAGTATATATGAAAGGGGCGAGCTATGTAACCCTTAAACAAATAACCTTTACGCGTACCGGAAATAATACCAACACCCGTTTAATTGATTTCAGTACAGGAGAATGTCATAACCTGACTTTTACAAATAACTGCTTTTTAGGCATTTATAATGGCCCAAATGCGTTGATAAGGTGCAATGGCGACCAGGATTCAAATATTATCTTAGCCCACAATTTAATAAAAGGGGGAAATGAAGGTATATATTTAGTGGGGCTTAATAATGGGTTTCATTCAAATATAGCAATAGAGTATAATACTCTTGACAGTATCTCTGAAGAGGCCATCTTAATAGAATATGCAAACCAAACCAGGATAACGGGCAATACTATAACAAACATAGGTACAGGAACAGCTAATGGCGGCAATGCCTATGGGATGTACCTGTATGAATGTAATGGAGCGTTGAATATTTCTTACAACAGGATAGCGGTATTATCTGCCGGTACAAGTTCTTATGGAATACTTGATTATTATTGCACGGCTACTGCCGGTTCCCCGGCTTTCTTATACAACAATTTTATAACTGTGGCAACAACCGGCCTCACTGACGCTAATTGTATCCTTGTTGAGTATAATTCATATCAGAATATTTATTTTAATAATTTTCTTGAATATCAAACAAATACAGGAGTAAATTGCATCTATTCAGACTTGAATACTGCTATAAATATTGAAAATAATAATATAATAACTAAAACCGGCGGAACAGCCATGTACCTTGACGGCGCTACTACCGGCTATGGCACTGTGGACTATAATAACATATATGCCCCTGGTGGCAATATTGCTTATTGGAATAAAATAGCTTATACTTCACTTGCATCTTATATTTCTAAATCAGGGCAAACACACACCATTTCAATAGACCCATTATTCAGGAGCAATACTGACCTTGTTGACTCAAACCTTGCGCTCTTTGCAAAAGGGGTAGCTATACCAGGCATCACAACGGATATTAATGGCAAAACAAGGTACAAATCGCCTACTATAGGTGCGGTAGAGCTTACTGTGGACCAAAATGATGCAGGCATAACAACTATTAATAACCCTACCGGAAGTATTTGCGGCGGCAATACAAAAGTTAGCTTTACCCTTAAAAACTTTGGTATAGATACTTTAAAAAGCATAGTAATTAACTGGCAGATAGGCGGCGTTTCGCAGCCATCAGATACCATTGCCACAAACCTGTTGTATGACAGCAGCACGGTTGTTTCGTTTTATTATAATTTCACTATCGGTAGTATTTATTCTATAAAAACCTGGACTTCAATGCCAAATGGCGTGAAAGATACATCCAATAAAAACGATACATCCGTTTCATCCGTTACCATATACGGGTTCCCTTCGGCTGCCAATGCCGGAAACCAAAATTTATGTACCGGTAGCAGTATAAATATTGGCGCTGGTGCAGTGAATAATGATACTTATTCATGGGCTTCTTTACCTACAGGCTATACCAGTACCAGTTCTAACCCAACCGTAAGCCCAACTATTACCACTACATATATACTTACTGAAAAAAATGGCTTTGGTTGCAGTAAAACAGATACACTGGTTGTAACGGTGAATTCTTTACCAATAGCCAATGTAGGATTGCCGCAATCTATTTGCCCTTTTACCCTTGATTCTATAGGGGCAGCCGGGGTCGCTGGCGTAACCTATAAATGGACGTCAAAACCAACCGGCGCAGCCATTGATTCGGTATCTATGCCGCACATAATACCAACCGCTACCACCACTTATTATTTAATTGCTAAAAACAGCAGTGGTTGCATTGCGGCCGATTCTGTCGTTATAACCACCAAAGCAGGCCCTGCAGCCAATGCGGGCAGCCCCTCCACTATATGTGCAGGCAATTCTGCCTCTATTGGGGCTTCAGGTGTTTCAGGCAGTATTTATTCATGGGCTTCAAACCCGGTAGGGTATTCATCTGCAGGTTCAATTACAACAGTATCTCCAACAGTTACTACAACCTATTACCTAACCGAAATAAACGTCGGCCTTTGTAAAAAGACAGATTCAGTAATTATAACCGTGAACCCAACACCTGATGCAGCTTTTACCGTTGGCCCACCTGTTGCCGGGCTTGTAAGGTTTACTGCAACCGATTCCACCCAGCAAGCGGCTTATGTTTGGAGTTTTGGCGATGGAAGCAAAAATGATACTGTTATTGTGTCTGTTTCCACTACGGCGGATGTTTCACACCAATATTCAGCAAACGGGACTTATAAAGTCAGGTTAGGGGCAGGCAATATATTTGGGTGCATTAATTTAGATACGGCATCAGTGGTGATTAATAATATAGTAAATGGTATTGCCCCTACGGAAAACAATATTTCCAGTTTATTCCTTAGCCCCAATCCATTTACGGGCAATGTGGTGATAAACTATACATTAAAGCAAAATGCCCAGGTTATTGCCGGGGTGTATGATGTTACCGGAAAAGAGGTACAGCCTGTTAGCGCTGGAATGGTTGGCGCAGGGGCGCATACTTTGAATTTTGACGGTTCAGGCTTGCCAGCCGGGATGTATTTTATTCGCATTGTAGCAGATGGAAATATAGCCACAGAGAAAATGATAAAAGTGAATTAAGGGGGTACTCTTCTTAATTGAAGGCGCCGGTTCCATATTTTTATTACTAAACTGATAGAACAGTATTTAATTTTTAAAGGATACGGTTATCTTTGCAAAAAATAAGGCCCAATGATTAATAACAGAAAGGTTGTAGTAGTGCTTCCTGCCTACAACGCAGAGCAGACCCTGAAAATGACTTATGACGAAATCCCCTTTGATATAGTGGATGATGTGATACTGGTGGACGATGCCAGTAAAGACAATACTGTGGGGGTCGGCAAGGCACTGGGCATAAAACATATCATTAGCCATGAAAAAAACAAAGGTTATGGCGGAAACCAGAAAACTTGTTATGATACCGCCCTATCTATTGGGGCGGATATTGTTGTCATGCTGCACCCCGACTACCAATATACCCCGCTATTAATCCCTGCTATTTCCAATATTATTGCCAGCGGGCTTTACCCGGTAGTATTTGCTTCGCGTATATTGGGAAAAGGAGCTTTGAAGGGAGGGATGCCCATTTATAAATATATTTTTAACCGTATGCTTACTTTCACCCAAAATACATTGATGGGCCAGAAATTATCCGAATACCATACCGGCTACCGCGCCTATACCCGCGAGGTATTGGAAAAGATTGATTACCATTTAAATTCGGATGATTTTGTATTTGATAACCAAATAAGCGCCCAGATTTTCTACGCCGGGTTTGAGATAGCCGAGGTAACCTGCCCTACCAAATATTTTGATGACGCCTCGTCTATTAATTTCAAAAGAAGCGTAAAATATGGCATGGGTGTACTCCGTACCTCTTTCCAGTATTTTTTCCAAAAGGCGGGAATTGGGAATTACAGGATTTTTTCTTTTGCGAAGTAAAATATCCCGCAAAGGCGCAAAGAATATATTCTAAAAAAACTTTGCCATTTTGTGCCTTTGTGGCATAAAATCACCTTAAATTTCGTTCCAATTACAGGAATTGAAAAATTTGCTTAAAAAGAAGCTGCTGCTTGGGGCCATTGGCCTTATCCTTTTGCTTGCCGGGCTCGGCGCTGATGGTGTTTTTCATCCGCGCCTGGAAAAAATTTACCTGAAAACCAAACTTGCCAATGCACAGAAAAACCTTTGGCAAAAGGAGCAATTGGCCACAGAGCTTATTCAAAATGTTAGTGTTGAAAGCCAGGCCAAGCTTAATAGCCAATACGACAGCCTTTTTGCCCTAACCAAAAAAGAACAAATTTCTTTTTATATCTATAGCGGCGCCAAACTCGTTTTCTGGACCACCAATTCTGTTTTTCCCAAGTTTTCAATCCCTTCCGATGAAAACCTGTTTCTTCAAAAATTAGATAATGGCCTTTACCTCCAAAAGAACCTGCTGCACAATAACCTTATTTATGTAGTCCTGATACCTGTACAATACGAATATCAATACCAAAACCAGTACCTCCAAAGCCATTTTGCCCTGTTTCCTGATAATAAAGTATCCTTTAAAATATCGCGTAATAATGTAAAAACCGCCATACCTTTTTTCGACAGACATGGGCGGTTTTTATTCGGCATTTTTCCTGAAACACCCTGGCTCCCATTGGTGTGGATAGGGTGGCTTTTTATTGTAGGCACTCTCTTCCTTCTTGTTTTTGCACATAGCTTAATATCTTCATTTTTAAGGCAAAAAAGGTTTTTGCCTGCAATCTTCTTTTATTTGCTTACGGTGGCTATAATCATCCTGTTTTGGCAAAACAAAATCCCGCGCGTACTTTTCGCTTCCGAAATTTTCAGCCCTGATATTTATGCAAGTTCTATTTTGCTGGCCTCCCTGGGCGATTTATTTATTTTAACGTTTCTCATTTTCTGGACAATAGTCCTTATCCTTTCGGTCAATTTTAAAGTTAAAAAGCCCCCTGTTTTTAAATACATCTTATGCGCCTTTTTCTTTATCATTTCCTTTGTAGGTTGTGCTTATCTTGAAAAAATGGTCGGTAGCCTGGTTTTCGATTCCAATATTTCTTTTCGCGCAGGCAACGTATTGAGCCTCGGTTTATTCAGTTATGTCGGTTTTTTTATAATTTTCAGCGGGCTAACCTGTTATTTCCTTTGGCTGCATAAAATAAGGCCATACCTCCGGCATATTTTTCCTTCAGGCTGGCAATTTATCCTGTTTATTTTATTGGCGCTGCTATTGGCAATAGTTTTAGGTATTTATTGGCTGCCGCAATGGTATGCACTGGTATTTATGGTATTTACTTTCTCGGCCTTTTATTTTATAAACCCAGGCCCAAAATGGAAAATCAGGAAATGGCTGGTTTTCTATGCCGTTTCGGCGCTATACCTTACTGTACTGGTAAGTATTTTTAACGCCCGGAAAGAAAGGGACACCCAACGCCTTTTAGTTTCACAACTTGCCAATAAAGGGGATGCGGTAGCAGAGTACCTCTTCGGAAATATTTACGAAAGCATATCGGCTGATAACTATATCAAAAGTTATTTTTATAACCCGCTTATTGTGCAGAATTACTTAGTCAGGCGCATTGAGCAGCTATATTTTTCTGGTTATTTCAGCAAATACGATGTTGATGTTATTACCTTTTCTGATGAGGGGCTGCCATATTTAAGCGGGAATTCTGCAAAAACTTTGTCTTATTATCAAGATTTTGTAAAAAAAGAGGCCACCCCTGCCCGTGAAAATTACCTTTACTTTTTGAACAGCTATACTGGCCTGCCGGCTTACATTGCCATTATCCCCATTGAGCGGGAAGATGAATTGTTAGGAACTATTGTGCTGCGGATAAAACAAAAACCGTTTTACGAAGAAAGCGCCTATCCCGAACTCCTGCTTTCTGATAATTTGCAGCATTTCAAAGAACTGGAAGGTTATTCTTACGCTATTTATAATGACCGCAGGCTGGTAACACAGCATGGCGATTATTCTTACCCGGGTATTTTTACAACAAATATTGACGCTTCCAATTATTATTCCACCTACAAAGAGGAAGGGTACATACACATAGCCAACCAGGTAAATGCCCACCTTATAGCCGTCCTTAGCAGCAAAGAAAATGGGCTGCTGTATTATATAGCCACTTTTTTCTTCATGCTTTTCTTTTTCAGCATTTTAGGTACGGTGGGATTGTTGGTTTACCGTTCTTTTATCCTGTTTGGCATTTCTTATTCATTGGCTGAATTTATAAGAAAATTTCGCAGGGCGCTTTCATGGAAAGAAATGAATTTCCAAACCAAAGTGCTTTTTGCCATACTTTCTTCCATGACTTTGGCCCTCATTTTAATTGGTTTTATTACTGTGCAATACATTTCATATCAATTTAATAAAGACGAGCTTGATACGCTGAAAAAAAACACCCGCGCCATAGCCGCCAAACTTGAAAGCAAACTGCAAAATGAAGTACAGCTTTTGCCCACTTATGACGAAGACCTGAATGCCGCAGTTAAAGACCTTTCGGGCACCTACCAATCGGATATTAATATTTATGACGTGGGCGGCGACCCGATTGCTACTTCTCAGGATTTAATATATGTGCGCCTGCTCGTTGGCCGCAAAATGGACCCCCGCGCCTATCGCGAGTTTTATACCAACCACTCCTCGCAGTTTATACAGGAAGAAAAAATAGGCTCGCTTAGCTATACATCATCCTATATCCCAATCCGTAATGCCAATGGCCAGGTAACCGCTTTTCTGAACCTTCCGTATTTTTCTAAGGAAAAACAACTTGAAGACAAAATATCCTCGTTTTTACTTGCATTGATTAACCTGTATGTGCTGCTTTTTTTAATACTTATAAGCATCGGCATCTTTATATCGAATACACTTACGGCACCCCTGAATATTATCCGCCGCCACCTGAGCGCTACGGGTTTCGGAAAATCAAATGAATTGATTGAATGGAAAAGTAATGATGAAATAGGCAAGCTGGTACAGGAATATAATTCAATGATTTATGCCCTTGAAGAAAGCGCCCTTCGGCTGGCGCAAAGCGAGCGGGAGGGCGCCTGGCGTGAAATGGCTAAACAGGTGGCCCATGAAATTAAGAACCCCCTTACGCCTATGAAGCTAAACATACAGCAGCTTCAAAAAGCATGGAAAGAAGATGATACCGAGCGCCTGCCGGAGCTTTTCCAAAAAGTAACGCAACTGCTGATAAGGCAAATAGACAGCCTTTCACTCATTGCCACTGAATTTGGGGCTTTCGCTAAAATGCCCACCGGCAAACCCGAAGCGGTGGATGTAAACGAAATATTAAAAGAAATCAAAGACCTTTTCGGGCAGCAAACCGAAGCCACCATACAGCTTACACCTTCACCCTTAAAATTCCTGGTTTGGGCCGACAGGAACCAACTTAGCCGCGCCCTAAGCAACCTGATAAAAAACGCCATACAAGCGATTCCGACTGAAAGGCATGGACTTATCGAAATAAAAACATATATCGAAAACAACCTTGCCAAAATAGAAATAAAGGACAATGGCACAGGTATTTCCGATGAGCTTGCCGATAAAATATTTATCCCGAATTTCAGCACCAAGTCCTCCGGCATGGGCCTTGGCCTGGCTATTGTAAAAAACATTATTGAAAAAGCCGGTGGCACCATTTCCTTCAAAACCCAGATTGGCGAAGGCACAACGTTTTCTATTAATCTGCCGTTGTGGGGAGAATTAGGCACTGAAAGCCCCCCTACTCCTTCATAAACTTCGCCATATAACTACCCTTCTCAATTCCCAATTTCACCATATATATTCCCGGAGCAAGATTATTAACAGGAATAGTTATTATTTTATCATTCAGGCTCTTCCGTGCAGAAAAGTTTACCACCTTGCCCATCGCATCATAAATCGCTATGGATTGGATGGGGTCGTCGGTGGATTCTATTGTGAGAGTTGAAGTGGCCGGGTTCGGATATATATTTACGTTATTATCAGCTTCAAATTGGCTTTTGATTCCAGAGGCCTGGGTTACGGTAATATAATTCGTTTTTGTTTTAGTCCCGCTACCGAAAAAATTTGTAGCCGTCAGGGTTATGGAATATTTGCCAGGAGCAGCGAATTTCACATTAGGGTTTGTAGAATCGGCATTGGAATTAATGTAGGTATATGTATTGGGGGTTATCGCCCAGACATAACTATTACCACCGCCAATGCCAGCAGTTTCGTTGATAAAAGCCACTGTATCATTGGTTGTTACTACAGTATCATTGGCTGAGAAATCCGGCGCAGGCGCTAATGGGCTTACCCGGAAAGAATCGCGGTAAATAACACTCGAGGGGATAAAAGTACCCCCTACATTAGTACCATCCACTTCAAGGGCTGGTACTACCTCGCCATGCACAAGCCATTTATACTCTTCCGTAATTAGCGGCGTGCCGGTATCTATACCAAAGCCATTAATAGAATCAATCTCATAGGTGATGGAATGTACGCGGATACATGAATCATAATTTTTATACGGAGTTGAAATAGAACCATATCCATCAACAGTGGTAATGCGGTAGCCTTCGCGGAGGTAGCCAAACAAGGTTAATAATGAGAATTTTACATAGAAGGTAGAGCTATCCCTGTTGCCATATTGAAGGGGAAAAATATAAATCTTGTCTGGTATAGTATAAGGAGAGGCTAATGGAAAACTGGAATAAGAAAATCCCTCGCCAACCGTGTTGAAACTGGTAGTCGAATTTTTATAAAATTCATAAACATTCTTGGCTTCAAGGCCATTTGTGCCGAGAGAATCGGCAACCTTCTGCCCAATATCGTTTTTAAAACTACCAGAATATGGCGTTTTGGCGGAAGGCAGGTATTGTGCTGCCGTTTGGCGTTCGCTTATCAGGCTGTCGAAATTCCAATGATAGTTAGGCCCCGTTTTGCTCACGTCAATAATGCTGGCGCTATAGCTCACCCTTGGCGAATCATTGGCTTTCGGCATATCGGCGGAGGTAATAGTGATTTGGGCGCTTGCCATGCAGGCGAAACTGCAAATAGCTATTATTGCCAATATTATCTTTTTCATTTTACAAAAGTAGGGAATTGTGCTTACATAATGGATAGCGGGAGCGCCGGTGCGGGTTTACAAATGATTGATAGCTTCAGCATGCAAATTAATAACATTAGTATGCGTTTTGGATACTGTTTTATACCTTTTTATACTGTTTTATCAAACTGGTATGATATGTATATATCTGTTTATCAATATTTTGACAGGGCATTCATACTAAAGTAGTATGAAATAGTATGCCGTTATAGCATTGTTATTGATATTCAATACAATAGCTTTTTTTTATGAGATAATTAGTATCGGTTAGCGTCAAAAAGGCCATAAATGGTTTCCGGGGCAGGTAAGAATTAGGGCAGATAGGCGTTTGCATAGTTTCAGAAGAATTTTTCATACCCAAAAATACAAAATATATTTTTAATTTCCACACTTATATCCAATTAATTATTCAATTTGTCAATTTAGTTTTTTTGTCTCTGTGAAACTCTGTGCCTTCCTCTTTCTTTCTCTGTGTAACCATTTCCGGCAAAGGCCGAAACCTCCTTGCCCAACGCCATTAATTCCTGATTAATATATAATCATTCTAAATTACTAGAAAAAAATTACAATTCTCTTAACCTTTATAGGTGAAATTAAATTTCCTGAATGTAAATTTGCCTCAATTTTAAGGTTAATTATTCTATAAGGAATGAAGAAGGTCCAAAAAGCGCTCCCCCGATTATTATTTTTACTGGTATTATTATTCACTTTTCACGTGTCCCGCGCGGCTGACGTATTAGACGGCGGCGACATTGCGAAAGGCAAGCAATTATTTGCCGACAACTGTACTTCCTGCCACAAACTTGGCGAGGTATCTATTGGCCCCGACCTTATTGGCGTAAAAAGCCGCTGGGCCGACCATAATAAATTAATATCCTGGGTAAAAAACTCGCAAACCGTTGTTAAGTCAGGCGACCCGTATGCGACTGCCCTTTTTGAGAAATTCAATAAAACCATTATGACGCCGATGCCGTTTACCGATGCACAGGTAAAAGACGTGCTGGCTTATGTAAATGTAGGCGACGCCCCGGCAGGTGGTACCCCAAAATCTACAGGCGCCTATGTGCCGGTGCCAGAGGAACATGGTTTCACTACCTTTCTTTTGATTATTGTTATTATCCTTCTTCTTGTTATCATCAGCCAGGCTTCGGCTGTTTTAAAAAGCGTTGGCAAACTGCACAACCAACCTTTTAAAGGTGTAAACCTCCAAAAACTAAACCCAATTTTATTCCCTATATTCCTTATAGTATGGTTTGTGCTATTATATATTGAAACCAGGCATGACCTTCCAAAAGCGCTTCCCGAATCGGCCTCTGATACAGGGGTACAGATTGACCACTTGTTTTTTATGACTACTATTATAACCGGTTTTGTATTTATAGTATGCCAAATCGCCCTTTTCTGGTTTGCCTGGAAATACAGGGGCAAGGAAGGTAAAAAAGCATATTTTTATCCGCATAATAACACCCTTGAATTTATTTGGACTATAATACCTGCCATCGCCCTTGCCGCTATGGTAACTTATGGTTTTAAAACCTGGAGAAAGGCTACTGATAACCCCGATAACCACCCATTCACCGTAGAATTATTCGCGAAACAATTTGACTGGACTTTCCGCTACCCTGGCCCTGATGGTAAATTAGGCAGGGTAGATTTCAGGTTAATGACCGACGACAACCCGCTTGGCATTGATTGGAGCGACCCGGCCTCGCATGACGATATTATTGAAAATTCCACCTTGCATATCCCGCTTGGGCAGGAATGTTATTTCAAACTCCGGTCCAGGGACGTAACCCACGATGCTTATTTCCCCCATTTCCGCGCCCAGATGTACGCACAGCCGGGTATGGATAACCATATCAGGTTTACACCTATTATTAGCACGGACGAAATGAGGGTAAAAGTGAACAACCCTAACTTTAACTACGAACTGGCCTGCAACCAGCTTTGCGGCCCCAGCCACTTTAATATGCGCCGGGTGGTAGTGGTGGACACCAAAGATGAATACGCCAAATGGCTTGCCACCCAAAAACCGGCCTATACCGGGCAAACAAACCCGAAGATAACCGCTATGAAATAAACCGGCAGGTATTTAGAATTTAAAAGAATTGATTAATTAATAATAAAAGGATAAAAAATGAGCGTCGCAGCAACAGCAGGTGAGCCAATAACCATCCATCATCAGGTGGAACATGATGAACATGACGGGCATGGCCATGACCACCACGAAACTTTTTGGACTAAATACGTTTTCAGCCAGGACCATAAAATGATTGCCCGGCAGTTCCTTATCACAGGCATTATCATGGGCGTATTGGGTGGCCTTATGTCCACTATGTTCAGGATTCAGTTAGGTTTTCCTGACGCCAACCTTTCTTTTCTGAAACCCATTCTCGGCCATTGGATAAACGACAGCAATAAACTTGACCCAAGTTTTTATCTTGCTTTAATCACCATACACGGTACCATCATGGTATTTTTTGTGCTTACTGCGGGCCTGTCCGGTACGTTTAGCAACCTGCTTATCCCATTGCAATGCGGTTCGCGGGACATGGCTTCACCGTTTGTAAATATGCTATCTTACTGGTTTTTCTTCCTTTCCAGTGTAGTTATGTTTATTTCAGTATTTATTTCTACGGGCCCTGCCAGCGCCGGATGGACTGTTTATCCGCCATTAAGCGCTTTGCCTATGGCTATCAGTGGTTCCGGTTTGGGTATGACGCTTTGGCTCGTTTCTATGTCGCTCTTTATTGGTTCCGCGCTCATGGGCGCCTTAAACTATGTCAGTACCGTACTCAATATGCGTACCGTTGGTATGACCATGACCCGCCTGCCACTTACCGTTTGGGCATTTACCATTACGGCTGTTTTAGGCATTCTTTCTTTCCCAGTATTATTTGCAGCTTGTATCCTTTTAATATTCGACAGGAGCGTAGGTACCAGCTTCTATTTAAGCGATATATATACCGGTATGACCGGCGGTGTAGAGCATATCGGCGGCAGCGCCCTTTTATTTCAGCACCTTTTTTGGTTCCTCGGCCACCCCGAAGTATATATAGTATTGCTGCCTGCCCTGGGCATTACCTCTGAGGTAATGGCTACTATGGCCCGCAAGCCTATATTCGGCTACCGCGCCATGGTGGGTTCTATTTTGGCTATTGCCTTGCTTTCCTTCCTTGTTTGGGGCCACCACATGTTTGTTACCGGAATGAACCCTTTCCTTGGCTCTGTATTCCTTATCGCTACGTTAATTATAGCCGTCCCTTCTGCGGTTAAAACATTTAATTACCTTGCTACTTTGTGGCGGGGCAATATCCAGTTTACCCCGGCCATGATGTTTGCCATTGGCGTGGTCAGCTTTTTCGTATCGGGCGGCCTTACAGGCCTTTTCCTTGGGAACGCCGCGATGGATATACCGTTGCATAATACCTATTTTGTAGTGGCCCACTTCCATATTGTAATGGGGGCTGCCGCTATTTTTGGGATGTTTGCGGGTGTCTATCACTGGTACCCGAAAATGTTTGGCAGGATGATGAATAAAACCTTAGGTTCATTACACTTCTGGCTCACGTTTGCCTCCGTATATCTGGTATTTTTTCCTATGCACTATATGGGCCTTGACGGTGTGCCAAGAAGGTATTATGTATTCACCAATTTTGAAACTTTCAAAGACTGGGCCGATTTGAACAGGTTTATATCCCTTTCAGCATTTCTCGGTTTCAGCGCACAACTTATATTCCTGTATAATTTCTTCAATAGCATCTTTAACGGCGAAAGGGCTACCCGTAACCCCTGGCATTCAAATACCCTTGAGTGGACTGCCCCTGTGAAAGGAATTCACGGCAACTGGCCCGGCGAAATACCGGCCGTGTACCGCTGGCCGTATGACTATAGCCGCCCTGATATAGAACTGGATTGGCTGCCGCAAACTATGAGCGATGAAGACATAGCCGCGAAAGTAAACTACGCCAGCGAAGATTATGACCCAACAGCAACCGATGCCGTAGAATCTAATCACGGCGTGAGGGCCAATGAAGAAATAGTAATGCTGCAAATTATCCAGCAAAAGAAAAAATAGTAATTAAATTGTTAAATTGTTGCATTGTTAAATTGCTAAAAAAGGCAATTCATCTTCAACAATTTAACAGTTTAACAATTTAACAATTAAATGACAAAAGGTCAAAAGCTAAACCGTACTATTACCACCGCATCGGTGGTAGTGGTGTTTATGCTTATCCTTATAGGCGGTATTGTACGCAGTACGGGCGCCGGCATGGGTTGCCCCGATTGGCCAAAATGCTTTGGTAAATGGGCGCCCGATGCCAATTCGCAACTAATAACATGGATTGAGTATTCAAACAGGGTTTTCGGAGCAGTTACCGGCCTTTTCGTACTGGCCGCAGCCATTACATCCCTTGCCTGGTGGAAGAGGGACAAAGCCATCACCATTTTATCAATATCCGCTTTATTGCTTATTGGTTTTGAGGGGCTGGTAGGCGCTAAAGTAGTGTTTAAAAACCTGGAAGAATATACTATTACAGTACACCTTGCATTGGCATATATTCTGTCTGGCCTGCTGTTGGTAGCTTACGCCAGGATTAATTATGACAATCAGCCTGGCGCCGGTTTCCAAACCAACAGGGCAAAAAACAATTGGTTTACGGCCATAGCCTTGGCCGTTACATCTATGCAAATACTACTTGGCACTTTTGTACGCGCGGAGATTAATACTATTATAAAGAACAACGATACTGTAACTCGCGGGCAATTAGCCGCCAATGCCCACACATGGCTGCCCGGCCACAGGATGTTTTCCGGCGCGGTGATATTGGCCTGCCTGTATATAGCGGGCCTCTACTGGCAATGGGGCAGGGTGAATAAAACAATCAGGTTCAGTATATTATTGATGGTGGTAAGCCTTGCAGGGCAGTTTTTAACCGGTACGCTACTGTATAGTTTTGGTTTCCCGGCTTATGCACAGCCGCTGCATATATTATTTTCTTCCCTCATTTTTGGGGGATTGGTATTGCTATTGGCCAATAATAATATTTACGGCGCTGATAAGTCGGCCCAACCAATAAACCGGGTACATTACGCATAAAGAGATAGAGGAAGAGGAAGATAGAAAAATAATGTTAGCAGATAAAATATATAACGAAGAACCTATTGCTGTTACCTTTAAAAGTAAAATAGCAGACTATAAGCAGCTTGTCAAATTGCGGCTGAATACGGTTGTGGTATTTTCAACAGTTATTGGTTTTCTTATTGGCAGTACGGCGGGGCATATCAACTGGCTGCATTTGGTTATCGTTACCATTGGTGGTTTTCTTACCGTTGGCGCAGCCAATGGCATCAACCAGATTATAGAAAAAGACAGCGATAAACTAATGAGGCGCACTGAAAACCGCCCTGTGGCCCAGAACCGCATGAGCGTAAGCGAGGCCGCCATTGCCTCCTTCCTGATGGGTTTTGTGGGTTTATTGCTTATCACATTGTTCCTGAATAAATTTAGCGGGCTATTATCGCTTTCTGCTCTGTGCATTTACGCTTTTATTTATACCCCCCTAAAAAAAATAAGCCCGATAGCCGTACACGTTGGCGCTATTTCCGGGGCTATACCGCCCATTATCGGCTATGTAGCTGCCACCGGGCGCATTGACGCTATTACCTGGGCTTTGTTTATCATCCAGTTTATTTGGCAGTTCCCTCATTTTTACGCCATTGCCTGGGTTTGCGACGATGACTACAAACGCGCCGGGCTGCGAATGCTGCCCCTTGGCGCCGGTAAAGATAAAAGGGGCGCGTGGCAGATTTTGTTATTTACATTATCATTGCTACCGCTTTCATTCCTGCCTTATTACATGGGGCATACAAGCATTTTCGCCTGTGTTTTGGTGATGCTTTGCAGTGCGCTGTTCAGCTACCAGAGCATTGCCCTGGTGCGCGAATTGACCGATAAAAGGGCCCGGCAGCTTATGTTCGGCTCGTTTTTATACCTGCCGCTTGTTTTTATTATCATACTAATGGATAAACTGATATGACATTGACAAGGACAAGTTCATATAAGCAAAGACAAAAAAAGGATACTTACCTGATGAACCCGGTAAAGTTCACCCTTTGGCTGTTTCTTGTTACGGTTACCATGTTTTTTGCCGCCTTTACTTCTGCTGTGGTACTGAGGCAGGGCGGTGGCAGCTGGCTTTATTTTAAAATCCCCACTACCTTCACCATATCTACCATTACTATCATACTTAGCAGTATTACCATGCAGTGGGCCTACTATGCCGCTAAGAAAAACGAAATAGCCCAAAACCGCATAGCATTATGGCTTACATTGGCTTTGGGTACCTCATTTGTAGTAACCCAATATCTCGGTTTCGGGGCGCTTATCAATGAAAACGTGTTCCTGGCAGGCAAATCCGCCAATGTAGCCGGTTCGTTTTTTTATGTCATTGTCGGCCTCCATGCCCTTCACGTTATCGGGGGCGTTATCTTTCTAATATTCACGCTGGCAGCAGCGTACCAATATAAAGTACATTCTAAAAATATGTTGCGGATAAATTTATGCACTACCTACTGGCACTTTATCGGTGGGCTATGGGTATATTTGTTCGCGTTTTTAAGCTGGATAAGTTAAATTATAAAAAATGTCAACAATCGAAGCAAGTACAGAACTAAAAGCAAAGTGGCACGAAGAAAGTGCTACGCTACGGCCAAGTGTATGGAACGGTGGCAAGGTGCCGCTTGGCGTTCCGTTCGGCAAAATGATGATGTGGTTTTTCCTGTTGTCGGATGCCTTTACCTTTTCTTCATTGCTTGTGGCCTACGGATATTTCCGGGCTACCGCTACGTTACCAAACGGGGCTTCGTGCTGGGTAACGCCTGAAAAGGTTTTTGACGGAATACCCTGGATAGTGGACGGCAATATGCCCCTTGTTTTCGTTGGGATTATGACGTTTATCCTCATTTTTTCCAGCGTTACCATGGTACTTGCCGTAGAGGCGGGCCATAGGATGGATAAGAAAACAGTGGTAAAATACATGATATTCACCATTATCGGCGGTTTAATGTTCCTTAGCTGCCAGGCTATGGAGTGGAGCCACCTTATCATGAAAGAAGGTTTACGCCTTAATTTTAACCCCTTTGCCGCTTCCGGCGACCCAACTGGGAAAACCCACGCCAGCGTAATGTTCGGCCAATTGTTCTTTACCATCACAGGCTTTCATGGTTTTCACGTTTTTACCGGGGTTATTATTAACTGCCTTGTTTGCATTGCCGCGTATAGGGGTGTTTTCCAGAAAAAAGGCCATTATGAAATGGTAGAAAAAGTAGGCCTCTACTGGCACTTTGTGGACCTGGTATGGGTATTTGTATTTACTTTATTTTACCTTATAAACTAATTACTATTAACCATTTACTATTAACTAATTAACCCAATAACTTAATAACTAAAAGAATGAGCGGACATACAATAGAAGGGCAGGAGCCTGACAGCGAAGTGATTTACGAAGGGCATGGTTTTAACGTAATAGAGCATGGCGTACACCACCCGCACTCTACCCGGAAACAAATTTGGCAGGTGTTTTTTGTGATGCTGGCTATTACCGTACTTGAGTTTTTTATAGCCCTAACCCCCTATACCGAGGCGGCAATAGGCAGGACGGGAAAAATAGGGATATTCTTTTTTCTTACAGTAGTAAAAGCCTTTTATATAGTAGGGTACTTTATGCACCTGAAACAGGAGAAAATGAATATGGCCTATACCATCCTTATACCCCTCCTTTTCATTTTGTACCTGATTACCCTTCTCATGTACGAAGGCAGCGTTTCTACGCATATTCCATTGCCATAATTTTGGTTTTAGGTGTTTGGTTTTAGGTGTTAGATTTATATTAGTCCATATCCTAACACCTAACACCCATATCCTAATACCTACCAATGAGTAAAAGAAAACAACTGACGTTTTTCGTCCTGTTCCTGATAATAGTATTACCGGTTGTTATAACTATTTTGCTCAAATCGGGTAAAAACGTTTACAGGCCCCTACCTTATATCGGTTTCAAATATGAAAAAGCGCCGGGCGATACCGTCTATCATTCTATCTACGATACTTTTCCGGATTTTGAATTGACAAGCCAAACCGGAGAAAAAATGGGCGCCAAAGACCTGAAAGGCAAAATATTTATTGTTGATTTTATCTTTACCTCCTGCCCGAATATATGCCC
>Ga0206800_1059_pt1 | contig 19299 bp, 11 predicted proteins | sample Alteio_BWOrgCont_64_FD_152898 | JGI IMG/M metagenome (GOLD analysis project Ga0206800, IMG submission 152898) | Enriched cells from forest soil in Barre Woods Harvard Forest LTER site, Petersham, Massachusetts, United States -... | ecosystem: Environmental > Terrestrial > Soil > Temperate forest >... | reverse complement strand
CAGTGACCTACTTTGAGGTTGAAAATCCTCAGCCGTTGTTCACGAAGATTTACGGAGGAGATCCATAGAGATTCGTTTCCGGATGCTTTCCAGGCTGTCTAGTGACTCACCATCCAAAGGATTGGAATTGACGGCAAGCTGATAATGGACAAGCGCCGAATCCGAAAGTCCGCGTCTGTCAAATATTTCCCCCAACATTTTTTGCGCCGGTGCAAAATCGGGTTGAATTGCAACCACTTTCTGCAAATAAGCCAAAGAATGTGCTTCATCTGATCCCATGGCTTCCGCGACGATAAAGTTGAGGTGCCATTCGTTTGGACTAAATTGAAGCATAGTTTGAAATTGCGGCCCGGCGAGCAAAGGATGATGATAGTATTCCGTTAAGCCGAAAAAAATGGCGGGAATCACGAATAGAGCCCATTTCAAAACGGCAGGTTTCCAACTGAAATGGTGCTGCCTAACGGCATTACCTGCAATGTCTTTAATACCCAGATCCTTGCGAAAGCCGCTTTCACGCACACGCCAAATAAACCCATCGAAATAGAAATGCAGGAAAGTCGAGGCTATGATAAAATGCACCAAATATCGTGAGCTCTCCCCTCCTCCCAATAACCTAGGCATAGTCGTGGTGGCATAGCCCGATGCGATACCAAAATAACCGTATGCTAGAATCAAAGCCGCAAAAAGTACGATGCGCCAGCCGGGACGAAAAATGAATCGTTCCACTGAGCTCGCGGCCATGTTCTTGGCGACGCGTCCTTCATTGTAAACCCATACCAACGCACTATACTGTAAGTCATGAAAGATCTCGAAAAGAAGGACACTCAACAAGACATTATTGATCATCACAATGGAAAACCACCAAAAGCCAAACGTGGATGCCATCAACAGAAATTTCAAGGGGCTGGAAGGAAGGCCCCTTCGGGCTTGCTGCCATGCATTCGCTGCGAAAGCCATCGTAATGCCGACTGTGAGGAGAACCCAAGCATCACGAAACAGAAAAAAACCTTGCGGAGAAATTAGGGTCCCTCCCGATTGGTAAAAGAAAGCGAAGATGGCTGTTAATTTTACCGGCGAGTAGAGGATAGCACCTCCGAACCATGCCAAACACATGGCCCAATCCAACTTTGCTGTTGCCCGCGAAACAGATCCCACTTTGGAATCGTAAATTCGGAGAAATCCGTTTACTTGCATGGCGCCGTGCCAGCTACCCCAGATTACGACAATCAGAAATAGCCCATGCAAATCGAGATAAGCAAAAGCCATACATACACTAATGAAAAATATGGGTGATAGAATAAAGCGCCAGCGATAACGCCTGAAAAGTTGCGGATCGGTATAGGCCCGTATCAGGCCAGGCATATGATGTCCGGTTGCACCCAAGGCCAAAATAATGGTGCCTATCGAGTTCAGGTCCGTTCTATCCTTGAGGCACCAAATGACGGGAATGATCCATACGGGAGCCAGGATAAAGAGCAACATATCCCAAGTGGGATTCAAAATCCACAACGAAGGTTTACTTCCGGAGAGAGATGCTGCTTTCATGGAAGAGAAACTAAAAAAATAGGGACCCGAACATTTGGGTCCCTATTTTAGGAAGCGCTTAAAATCGAGCTATTGCACGGTAATAAGCCGACTTTGGTGTCCTAAGGACCCCGAGGTCAATATCGCATAGACAGTATTATGGTTCAAATTCGTGAAAGTATGAGACCCTTGCCCCTGCCCCTTCACGAAAGCCAATCGCCTCCCATCCAAAGCTCGAATTTCGATCGAATTTAATCCGGGCTGAAGGAATGTAACCGTGAGGGAGTTTCCACTCAAGAAAATGTTGGAGAGATTATTGCCAGCGTACACACCTTTGTTATAAAAAATTGGTGAAGTTATGCTATCGATGGTAGGTCCTCCCGGATAACCACCCAACCAAACCGCAGCGTTATAGATAATCCGTCGCAGATAATAGCTCTGCTCGTATGAGGAGTCTTCGTGGCCCGCGGCTTGTTGCCACAAGCGACCACCCGCGCTATTGATTCTATACCAGCTCAAGGGATGATCGTGAGCTCCCGGCGCGGTGTTCATCTGATAGGCGTCGGTCTGGGATCCAGTAGTGGGAGAAGGGCCCGTTGTAAGTGAAGCTTCGTTTAAGGTCTCGACTATACGAGGGGTGGCCCAGCCATATTCAGTACCTACGTTACGAGGATCCAACAGGTAAGAGAACCACTCTTCATAAAAGCGAAGGGAATAGTTTTGGCTATAAGCGGTTGTTCCAGAAGCGTTAATATTTCCAGGCAAGCCAGCCCTGAGTTGAACAAAGTTGGGATCTAAAGAATCCAGTTGTCCACCTAACGCAGTATCCCAAGGCGCTCCGGCCCTAACTACAGTATCTGCGAGAAGGTCTCCATAATCTGCCGTGTGTCCATTAATCTGTGGGAAAGTGGCTCCCAGTACCGAGTCAAATGCTCCCCATAGTTGATGCGTATCGGAAGTTGCATGAAGGCAGAAAGTTCCGTGCGTTGACATCCAAGTAAGCAAAGAGTCCCTTTCAGCTGTGGTGCTCAATAGATTTCCCATTGCCGTAGTACTGTTGAAGAACAGTACGTCATAATGGGGAAGAGCGGCGACAAGTTCATGTCCATTTGCGACGGTCGCAATCGGCGCTCCGTTAGTGGCGTTACCGATCGTATCGACCTTGAATCCGCTGTCATATGGGGTAAGACCAGTAATTGGCCATTTTTGGCCAGCCTTCGCGTCCGGGGTATACCCACTAATGTTAACAGCAGCCAACACGCTATCAGAATCCGCGCCTACTCCTGGATGTCGGAGTTCATTTATAAGATAAGGAATGCCGGTCTTTATACAGGTATGCTGATACCCTTGAGTTCCTACGAACTGAACTATTAAGACACGAATGGGACGGTGCGCCGAAGCGCTCATCGCACCTAAACACAAGACAGACAAAAAGATTTTGTAAAAAACGGATTTCATGAAACGTCCCCTCCACTTGGATGAACGACAAACTTACTACGTACTTCCCATTTCCGCTGGTGAAAATTTGAAAAAGAGGAAAAGCTAATCTGATGCACATTTTGTTACAAAAGGCTCCTTTTTAGGAAGGCTTAATTTTTTTCCTGCAATTTTTTTAGAAAACGCGTTGACATTCTGAAATATTTCCGGTACTATCTACCCGACTCTCCCGTTAAATAAAACTTTATTCACCTTTTGGTAGGAGCGCGGTTATGAATAAAAACCACACCCTTTGCTTCCTTACGGTTTCCCTAACATGCCTAATAGGCGGAAGTTATGCGGAGGTTATGGATTCTGTTCAGTTCGCACACCCTTCCGTCATCGGTCAGGTAGATGCCGGACAGATTGTTCAGGGGGCCTCGGCTTGGGATGAATATAACGGCGCTGCCGACCAAAATCTGGATGGAGCGGTAATTCAGAGAACGAGTGTGTGGGTTAATCAAGAGGCGACCGTTAACCAAAGATTGAAGATAGCTGTAGGTGTCGGCGGTATATTTTGGTATGAAATTCCGACCGGAACAGGATTTACCGATAGATTGACTCAATTTGTGCCTGGAATTTCACAGGCTCAGGCAACATACGCCTTTGGAAATGTGCGGCATCCTGTGGCCAGCCTTGAGGTGGGATATTTTCCCTACAAGTACAACTCTGATGCCAAGGATTTGGGCGAATATTTGCTGCGATCCGGAACGTATCCCGGCTATGTTGAAACGGGATCATCTGGAGGCTGGAATCTTATTTCCGCTAATTACATGATGGAAGGTCTAAGATTGAATGTTTCCCTCTGGGGCGGCAGGTTCCAATCCGATTTTCTTTTACCGATGGAACACGATGTTCCACCGATGTATGATGTTTCCCCCACTTATGTCGGAACTTTGCAAGCGGCCAAAGGAATTGAGCTCGGTGCAGGTGTTGATTGTGGCCACTGCATTGCGGTAAAGCCCAGCTTGGAAAGCCCGCATGTTGCAAGCAACGGTTATATCAGTTCGAAAACGGTTACCCCAGGTGCGGGGCCTGGACAGCAGACATACCAGTACAACCAGGCGTTAAATGATAGCGGCCAACCAACCGGCTATTATACCTTCCAAGGCGTCAAATTGGAGGCACGGGCCTCCATCGATCCTCAGGCTTACATCGGAAACTCGTTTTTTGGCCTGACTTTGGGTGACCAAGACTTGCGACTCTATGGAGAAATTGCAGTTTTGGGCGTGAAAGATTATCCCTTCCTTTATAATGACATTTATCGTCGTATGCCTATGATGGTTGGTTTTAACCTACCCACATTTAGGTTATTGGATGTGCTTTCCTTTGAGTTGCAATACTATAATTCGGCCTACCCCAACAGCACTGAAGGTCCGATAGAAGTCAGATTGCCCCAGCCAGATTTATTCGGGGGGGGGAGATTCTACGGAAAACGCAGCCTATAACCGGGCTAATTCGCACTGGAAGTGGGCAGTTTCTGCATCAAAGGAAGTTGTAAAGGGGATTTCCATATTTGCTCAAATAGCCAATGATGAGTTCCGTCCCAACATCTCAGGAGGCGCGCAAACTTTCGTGCCGGTTGTAAACAACAATGGCGGGGACTGGTATTATCTCATTCGGCTCCAGTTTGGAATTTAAAAAATCGAGAAAGGAAGATTCCATGCGTAAAGATCTTTTCCTTCCCGTTTTTTTGAGCGCCTGCCTCCTTGCTTTGGATGTAGGATTTGCCCAAAGTGGCGACGATTCTAGTGGCATAGTGGCGTTGCCTCCGAATGTGATTGCCCAATTGGATGCTGGTCAAGTCGAAGCTGGTCCAGCGAAATCAGATGTTCTCCAGCGTTTCTCGGCGTGGTATACGGATAGGATTGTAATTCAAAACAGGTTGCAGGTTAATGGCGGCGTTGGAGGCTTGTTTTACTATTCCTACCCGACGGGTAATCCTGGCGTGCAGGCAGGGTATGAGAACACCACCTTTTTTGGTCCTGGTCTTTCTGAGGTTGACGCGACCTATAGTTTTGGCAATTTGGCCCATCCCGTAGCATTTCTCCAGATGGGATATTTCCCTTACAAATACAATCCTGATGCCATGGATTTGGGAGAATATTTGCTGCGCTCCCAAGCCTATCCCAATATTGTGGTGACCGGCAATGCCGGAGGATGGGACTTCATGTCCGAGGCCAATTACATGATGTTAGGACTCAGATTCAACCTCTCTCTGTGGGGCGGAAAATTTCGATCCGATTTCCTACTTCCTATTGAGCGGAATTATCCCCCGGAAGGTGATATTTCACCAACTTATGTGGGCACTTTGGATCCGCTTCCGGGTATCGAAATTGGCGCCGGTGTTGATTGCGGGCATTGCATTTCCCTTGCCCCTAGCAAAACTTCTCCCAAAATTGCACCGGGTACAGCACAAAGCCCTGGTAATGAGTGGGTAGTAGCCAATCCCAATTACACGCCAAACGGCTCCCAGTCTCAGTACATAACCGATACGCTCCCAAACGGCAAGCCGGCGGGATATTACACTTTTGAAGGCGTTAAATTGGAGGCACGAGCTTCATTTGATCCGAAAGCCTATGTCCCGCTTCCTATGCTTGGAAAAGAAGACTTGAAGATTTTTGGGGAAGTAGCAGTTTTGGGGGTCAAGGATTATCCTGGATATTACACGGACGTTTTCCAACGCATGCCTATCATGTTTGGCTTAAATCTTCCAACCTTCAGGCTTTTGGACATTCTTTCTTTCCAAATGGAGTATTACAACTCCAAGTTTCTGAATACCACTCAAAACGTTATTAATTATGAGACGGCTCTCCCTATCCCGGATGTGGGGAGCAGTAGAGCCATCGAAGCACAAAAGTGGCACTGGTCTGTCTACGCCAAAAGGCAAATTCTTAAGGGGATAAGCATCTACGGGCAAGTGGCATGCGACCATTTGCGTCTGCCCGCTTATGATCAATCCTTTACTCAAACTGAGGTGACAGACGGAAACGGCAGTGATTGGTATTACCTCATACGTCTCGAAATTGGCATTTAAAATCCATTGAATGATGCCTAAAACCGCCCTTTAAAGGAAAGGCGGTTTTTTTATGTGGCCGCACGCGCGGGGCGCGCGATACCTTAGAGAAAGTCCCTTGGCAAAGAAAGCATTTCGGACCAAGCAAAGCGCATATGCGGAAGGGTACCCAACCGTAGGGGTAGAATGGCCCCAGTAATGTGGCCGGCCGGCCAGAGCACTTGAACACCGACCCAGACAGCCACTTCACAAGCCATGAATTTATCGAAGCTTTGACTCAGCGCGGCATTCGCATCGGCATGGAGGGTGCGAAGGCATCTCAAATCGCAGATTAACTTAGGTAGCGTTCTTAAAGTCCTTGATGGGGATGCAGTGAACGTTTGTGCTGGGGACTTCGGCCTCGAATCTGACCAATTGAAAGAGGCGGGTCTATCGTTGCTTTTTTTCGCCTTCGAAATTCCGTCGGTAGAATTCCAAAACTTCTTTTAATTCACTGGGTGCTCTCTCTTTTTCATCCCTTGTTTTTCAAGAGACTCGTTGAGTACCGACTAAATAGTATTTTGACAAGGCTCATGAACAAATTTCTTCGCTGTTTCACGCCCCTTCTATTGTTGTGGATGGGTGTAGCTCAGGCCCATCCTACTGGTACATCCAAGGTTGCCATTTCCATCTTGGATTCCGACTCCATGACCGTTACCGTTGATGCCAATCATGCTGACATCATGAACATTACCAAGGACTTTCTTCAGCCTGACACTATATCCTTTGCGCAGGCGCAATTGTTCCAAAAGCGAACGGCAGATTATCTGCTTTCGCGGGTAAAGGTTCAGGTCGATGGTCGCCCAGAGGATTTGAAAGTTCTCCGTTGGAAACCAAATGGAAAGGGCCCTGAAGATGGTTTCTATCACGACGATGCGGCATTTGGAAGCATGGATAATATCATCACGTTTGAAGGAGCGCTTCCACCACCTCACAAGAAACTAGATGTGACGGTTCAACTTTTCGCAGAATTTGGCATTAGTCCCATTTCGGAAGTGTCGTTGTATTGGCATGATACGTTGCTGGTGCGTCAGTGGCTTGGCTTGGATCGCACGTTGCATCTTTATGTTTCTTCGGATTCCTTGTTGGCACTGGCACAACAAGTCCGGCAACCCGCCACAGTTCGCGCAGCTCATCAGGAGAGCCTGATACTGCGATTTATTGGCTTAGGTTATACGCATATCCTTCCGGAAGGCCTGGATCATATTCTTTTCGTGTTAGGTCTCTTTTTCTTTTCCACACGTATGAAACCTCTGCTTTGGCAGATTACAGCATTCACAATAGCCCATTCAGTCACGCTCGGTTTAGCCATGGCGGGAGTCTTTTCTTTACCCTCAAGTATCGTAGAGCCACTCATTGCCCTATCCATTGCCGTTATCGGCCTTGAGAACATTTTTTTTCGCAAAGTGAAAGCATCTCGTTGGATGATTGTGTTTGCTTTCGGATTGATCCATGGAATGGGGTTTGCCAGTGCCTTACGCGGATTGGGGCTGCCGGCAGGCAAATTTTGGCCTGTTTTGGCCAGCTTCAATGCCGGAGTCGAATTGGGTCAATTGACGGTTGTGATGGCTGCGTTTTTGCTTACCCGCTGGATGTGGTACAAACCTTGGTACTTCAAAAGAGTGGTGGTACCGGTCAGTTCCATCATCACCGTAATCGCGCTTTACTGGTTCGTTCAACGTGTCACAGGGTTTAACACGTAATTGCCCCTTCCCCCAGGGGAATATTGTCAAAAAATGAACATCGGCCAATTCAAATAAAATTGACCGATGTTATGCGAATTTTATCGTACTAGGTGAAAGACAAGCGAGACAAGAAAAAGTATCAGAAATATGAAAAAGATCACTTTTGCAATTCCGGCAGAAGTGGCTGCGATTCCGGTGAATCCAAGCAGCGCCGCTACCACGGCTACTCCCAGAAAAATGAATACCCAAGTCAACATACAGAACTCCTTGGTTGGATTTTGAGAGATGCTTTTTCATCCCTCTCCTCTCTAGTTACAAACCGAGGGGATTTGAACCCACTCGGTCTGCTAGGCTCGAGGTTTTTGAATCGGGGCAGATCCACCCCGATTTCGGCGCGCGTACACCTCGGTGAACTCAGCCCCGAAATAGAGAATTTGGGCTGAACAGTAGATCCAAAAAAGAATGAGGGCGAAAGATCCTGCGGCTCCATATACCGACACAAAGGAACTTCGGCCCAAATAAAATCCAATGAGATAGCGGCCCAAGGAGAAAAGCAGGGAGGCGACAGCCGCCCCTATCCAGACGTCTCTCCACAGAACTTTGGCGTCGGGAAGAATCTTGTAGATAGCAGCAAGCAGGGCTAATGTGATCACAAAGGAAAGTCCTGTGTTGGCATAGGCGATAACATGGAAATAAGGGGGGAGAAGATGAGATACGTATTTATCCATACCTGAAAGAACTGCGCTCAGGACCAACATCACCAACAAGAGAAGTCCTAGGGTCAGAATGACCGCAAAGGAAAGGAGATGATTGCGAATGAAATAGCGTACCCCACTGCCTTCAGGTTTTGCCTTCCAGATGGTATCTAGTCCTTGTTGCAATTCCACGAAACCGCTGGTTGCGCCCACGAGTATTGTTCCAACTCCAATAAGCGACGCCACCAAGCCAGAAGAATGGCGATTCGCGGCCACAATTAAATCTCCCAAGTATTGGGCCCCAGTGGATCCGATGATTCTTCCCGTTTGGTAAAGCAAGGTCTGGCGCGCGGTTCCGGTTCCGAAAAAAACCCCCGCCACGGCGACCACGATGATCAGCAGCGGAGCCAGAGAAAAAATCGTGTAATACGCCAATGCTGCGGACAGGCGCGATACGTTGTCCTTATTCCATTCGGAGAAGGTTTCCTGGATCAACTCCCATACGAAATGGAAGCGGATTTTCCAGAAACTCACAGGCCGATGTCTCATTGAGAATCCCCTCAGGATAATCTCCATGCTTCAAAAAGCCTCGGCCAGATCCACCAGCCATTCATCCGGCCAGTCTCCACCGCCGGGTCGACCCCACGCAAGGTCGAGCCGGAAGTCGAAAATGCCAAGCAGGGGATACCGCAGCCCTCCGCCATAGGCGATACCTCTCCCGTTTCCTGAACCAAAGAACTTGCGGGTGAAGGCAAAGTGATCGTCGCCGTACAGGTTCCATACTTTTCCATAATCCACGAAAGGGACGATTCCGAGGGGTTTTAGGTACTTGGTGAAACCTCGTGACTCGACTGCGGGAAAATCGAAAGGAGAAAGGCGAAGTTCGGCGGAAAGGAGGAAGTAGGCGGGTTCCAAAGGCTCTTGTGAAAGGGGACAGGCGCCCACCGAAGGAGGGGGAGCGTCAGGGCACAGTTGTTCAAAATCATAACTGCGGACGTTGCGCGGCCCACCTAGAAAGAATCGATTCGAATTTTCTCCTCCGTCTCCGAAGAATCGGCCTCCATCCAGGCGGAAAGCCACCTTGACTTGATTCCACGGTGGGATATAGTAGTAGTAGGCAGATTGAAGTTGCAGCCAATTGGAACGATCGTTAACGATTCCACTCCAGCCATCGATGGGGCTGCCGTTGCCCCAAGTCAATGCATAGCGGACGCCGCGGCTGGGATTTAAATCTTGATCCACGAAGGAAATAAAAGCGGTGTTCACCAAATCCAAGGAACTCAATTTTTCCCGCGTCAGTACCGTGGACCCCGTGTCCACCACGAATTGGTCCAGATAGTCAAGTTCGAAGCTGCTCACCCCACGCAACCAAAAATTGAAAGTTCGGGAAAGGCTCGCCGTATTGGATGCGTGAAAATCTCCGGAGAAAATGGGTGTTCCAGGAAGCTGATCCTGGTACCATTCCACCAAGGCATTGTCCGTGAAGCGCAACAACAGGTTCCAAATCAAGGGGGAACCAAAACCCGCGGAAAAACTCTGTTTGTGCTGGGCGAACTCCGCACCCACGTTAAGCTCCTTCATGCTGCCTGCGACGTTGGAATGGGTGATGGATCCCGCGACTCCCAACCCGTATTGGGTTTCATAGAATACCGAAGCACTGGCGTGGCCTGGCACCTTTTCTTCAACATCGAGGATGAGGGCGCTTCCACCTGTGTCGGCCAACAGGCTGTCGTTCAGACGGACCGAGTTGAAAAGGCCCGTGGATTGCAGTTTTTCAATCAGCTTGTCATTGGGATCCGTGCGGACAGTATCTCCATGATGATAGGGAACAAGTTCGCGCAACAAGTTTTCGCGTGTCAACCCTTCCAACGAGTCCATGGGAGGCACACGCCTAATGTTCACCAGCAACGTGTCAAATACGACGGCATGTCCTCGATTTACGCGGTAGACAACGTCAACGGAACTCGTGGAATCGTGTTGGATGGTTTCTTGCGTAACCCGTGCACGCACGAATCCATCGTTTCCGAAGGTCCGGGTAATCTGTCGTTGGTCCAGGGATAAATCTTCTTCCACGTAAGGTTTGCCTTCTTTGGCCGTCAAATTATCGGGGGGAAGAATTTCTGTGGAGTCGTCTTGAATAACGACATGTACCTGTCCAAAATGGTAGCGCGGTCCTTCGGAAATCTTCAGCAGCACCTTCCACGTCTTGTTGCCTGCGCTCGCATTCTGAATCTGTGGGTCTACGTTGACCTGAAAATAACCCGCCTCCTGATAGAAGTTTTCGATTTCGTAAGCCGCGTCTTCACTCCAGGATTTGACCTTATCGTCGCTCAACTTTTCCGGCATATCCGGAAGACCGTCGCTCAATTCCTGCTCATGGAACGATTTTTCCCCCTGAAGTGTCACTTTCAAATCCGAGGCTGAAACTCCAGCAGCAAAAACCAGGAGGATCGCCGCCCACCGTATCCATTGCGGGCTCACGGTCCCTTCTCCTCAATTTTAACAGTGTCTTTCTTGGGCATCAGTTTTTTGGGCTTGTTCCACCAACGCCCCCAGAAGTCATAGAGATAGGAGAGGGCGAGCGTTTTCTGCACGGGATCCTCTTCCGGCTCGTTGCGCTCGACGGCGATGGTTTGCACGGATGCCGTGACGCTTACATGGTTGTGCAGCCGCTCTTTCCAGACCGGATCCTCCACATAATCATCCAAGGGGGGTCGCCACTCCAAGGCCAGCATGTTTTCCCACGGACTGGAAAGATCCTGGGATTCCGTATGGTATCCCGATTTGAGCTGCAGTCGGACATGGAGAAATTCCTTGCTGGTGACTTCGACACTGAGTGCCTGAGAGACTGAATCGTTGACCGTATCACGCCCCCCTGCGAGGGAACTCAAGCCGGTGATCTCGGTTTCCGCGATCCACGAGTGAGAATAGCGTCCAAGCAAGGTGGAAAGATTTTGGCTCAAGGTGGGTTCTAGCAGAGAAAGGGCGGTTCCGCCATAACCGGACCCTCCGCCAGTGGACAAGGACGGATCGTAGCACCCCCTTTCCACGGAAGTTAGAATGGCCACCATGTTGGCACCGGCACCGAAGGCGCCCCCGCAATCGGAATCGTAAGTGAATTGCAACTGACTGAGAGGGCCATGCAACTGCACGATGACGGCGCAGGAATCCTGGGCCGCGAAATCGGTGGGGGTGGAATTTTTCTGGCAGCTGGTGGCCAAATTTTTGCGAGCCTCCATCTGGACTTCACCGTCTTCCAAGGGCGCATCCAGCCACTTTACTTCCAGTTGCTGGATTTGATAGGCTTGGTTGGGAAGCCCCAGTTCGCCGTTTAGGGCATTCATTCGGCCTTCCACTAAAGTGAAGGGATAAAGGCCCTGCATTTCCAGATTGCCCACCCAGGCCATTCGTAGAACATCCGAGTCCACGCGATTTGAATCGCCCAAGGTGTAAAGTTTCACGTCGAGCTGAATGGGTTGTGCTCTTCCTCCTCCTCTCTTTTTGTTGCGTTCCTTTTGAAAGACGGCCTGAATGGCAGTCAGACTTTTAAGGCTGTAGCGTATTAACGATTGGCTGAGGGCTCCGGAAAACGTCAGAGAGGGAGGAATTCGCTTGCCTGTGTGTCCAGGAGGGGTGTTCGGAAGAGTATAGGCGAATGTGACGTCTTGGAGAGTTCCTTGGGCATCTAGGGGAATGTCCACATACCGTATCGTGCCTTGCGAAAAGCCACCTGCCAGGCGTGTACCGCTGGAGTCTAGGCTGTAGTCCAGGTTCAAATTTTTCAAAGCGACTTTGTCGTCTTCTGTCCATTGTCCCGTAAGGTCGCCCCCTCCTAAATGGGCATGCAACCTTCGGCTCGAAAGGGCGTATTCCGCGTTTCCCTGCAACGCGCTGCCGCTCGAATCCTTTAGACTCAACTGCGAAATATTCAATGTCCCCGCATGTAATTCCGGATTCAAGGAAAAGTGTTCCCGTGTCACCGAAGGGATGACATAATCCCCCTCAAAAGTCTGGGTGGTAAGGACGGATTGTGCGAGGGTATTGCGAAAGGGGATGGAAAAATTCATGTCCGTTTGGAGGTTTTCCAGAACTCCGGAATTATCAGGTAAAGCGGCCTTTCCTTGAATCTGTAGCCGCCCTTGAAGGGCTTGAAAATGCGATGAGGCTCCATCCAGTTCAAGATGCAGGGAATCTCCAGCCATGGCCTCGACATGAACATGCTGCGTGTCCTGAAGTGCCTGCGTGATCCCGATGCGCAGGGAATCCCTCAAAATCGGTGTCGATGCAGATTGTGTGACTCCCAGAACTATCAGGCTGTCACCGGTTCCATCGAGCTGAAGACGTTTAAGGACGACATCCCCTATGTCTTCATTCGGGATCAGGTTGGAAAAAACCAGCGATCCCTTAAAACCTGCGGAGTTGGCATACACAAGCTCTCCCAGCATTTGTCCACTTTTAAGAAAAGGGTGCGGTTGAAAAAGGGAAAGGGCGTGCGCCAAATCAAAATGGGGGGTTTCGACGGCAACATATTCATAGTCTGGAATTCGCAGTTTCGACAATTCATAGAACTGATGACCGTTTGTTTTAATTCGGGCCGCGACTCTCAGAGAGGAAGTTTTAAAGTCGAGGGTGAGGTTTTCGGCCTCGAGATATTGTGCGTCCCAGTGGGCTTTGGCGGCGACTTGAATTTTTTCCTGCTGGTAATTCGCCATTGCTTTCAAGTCTATTGCGCCTGTACGATGTTTTTGGTTCCACTGAAAAGTTCCGTCCAGCATGGGATCTTGCACAGGCAGCCTGGCCAGCGGAACATACGGAAACGAGTCCAATTGGAATTGTTTCGCAATGACCTGCATCGAATCCTGCTGCTGAAAGAATTCAAGACTTCCGTAATGCGGGTTGGTGGCCTGGAAATCCAGGGAAATGGGCTTACGAGCTGTTTTCACATTTCCGGTAAGAGACCACGTTTTGTTGTGTGTATACAGGCTGGAGGATTTCAAGACATAGCCTTGAGGCCCAAAGCTGTGATTCGAGGACAGAGAGTCTACCTTCACTCCGAAGGCCAAAACCCGTCGCGCATTCATCGTCGCTGTCACTGTTTTACCCTGCACGCTTCCTTGGGCTTCCAGTGCGGCAAAGGAAATATTGGTGTCGAAAAAAGCCGTGACCCAACGTTCTTTCGGGGTAACATGGACGGAAAATTCCCCCGTCCAATTTCCATGCGTTTGGCGTCCCTGTGCCCGAATTCTGGAAGTATCGTCTGTGGTCAAAATCGCCGAAAGAACCTGCCCGTTCCATTGCACTTTTTCGAGTCGCACTCCCGTCAAAAGGATTTTCTTCTTAGCGCGAACACGAACCTTTTCCGCGGAACCTTGGACCGAGGCTGCGTAGTGATACCAGAGCGGAAGCAGGGACTTTTCTTTGGTTGTCGAAATTTCTTTCATTTCTCCATTCAATATCGCCGCTTCCCCAGCCTCCCCTTGGCTCTTTATCTGCCAGCGACTCAAGTGATTTGATCCGTCCATACGAATTTCGAGTTTCTGCGGACTGAGGATAATGGGTGGGGAATTCGAAAATCCGGAAACCCGAGCTTGCAAGAAAACGTGCGCTTCTAGAGAATCATTTCGATCGACATTCACATCCAGATGGATGGCCTGAGCGAAAGGATTCTTTTTCTTTTCAAGACCAAAAGTAGTGGTATACGGCCGTGAATCCAGCGCCTCTATCTGTAAGGAACCCTGTCCCTTCAAGAGAGCCGCCTTTGGCTGCCGCGTCGTCAAGTGGATCTGATCCTTTTCGCGCAGCAACTTCAGGTCCAAACTTATCGAATCGGCCGCAGACCAATCCAAATGGGTAGAAAGGGAGCAGCGCAGCCCTCCCGCGTAGGGCGACGTCAGGGTGCCGATACCACCCACAATCTCTTCACTGCCGGGATTGCGAACATGAATCTTCCACGCGGAGCCCATCACGCCGGAATCATTGGCCAAAGTGAAAGCGCGCACGCTCAGCGCGATCTTAACCGGTATTTTAAAAGGGGGAAAAGTTAGAGAATCGGTGGGTTTATGAACGGGTAAGGCGTTGGGGTTCGATTTTAGTCGAATAAACACCGTATCCAACAGAACGTCGGCCAAATTCCCATTGAGCAGGAAATGACGCAGAGGGGTAATGTAGATCAGGGCCTTTCCCGAGCGGACTTGAAGTGTGGGAGAGTCGTACCGGGCCGAGTCGCACAAAACCTGCAGATCCCAATACAACTTTCCGCCATAGACGCGAAGAGAACCGTCTCCCAGATGGACTTCCTGGCGTAGGAAGTGACGTTCGAGCCAGACTTTGCCGGTCACCAGCGAAGCCACCACCAGGATCGCTCCCACGAAAAATCCGACTTCTAAAAAGCGGAAAATTCTGGAGAACGTCGCGCCCCGTGGGCTTCTCATAAAACAACCTTACCCGTAAATTCCAATTTATGGCCTTCCCACTCCGATATTGAACTCTGCCGCTCTGGTATTACCAGAGAACCTCATAAAAAAACCAGGCTTGGAGGCTGGTTTTCAATAATTCATGGGCTTATTGCCTAGATATCTGTAAATACGGCATCTTGCACGTCTCCTTCTGCGGAACCCGTTTCTGCGGGCTTACCGTTGAGAAGAAAATCCTCGTCGCGATAATCCACGGATACATGCTGGCCCGCTTTGAGTTTGCCCGCGATGATGAGGCGGCTCAAGGGGTTTTCCAGGCGCGCCTGAATGAAGCGGTTGATGGGACGCGCGCCGAACTGCGGATCATGACTGAGTTCCGCGATGACCCGGGCCGCCCTCGGGGTAATTTCTGAAGTGATGCCGCGTTCACGCAGCCGCTTTTGCAAGTCCTGAAATCGGAGGGCCGCCACTTTCACCAGCTCGTCAATTGTCAAGGACTGGAAGACGATGATTTCATCAATACGGTTAATGAATTCGATTCGGAAGAATTTGCGAATTTCAGGCATCACTTCATCAACGGTCACAGCACGTTTTGCGGCGGCGAACTGTTGCGAACCGATGTTGGAGGTCATCACGATGATGGTATTCTTAAAACTCACCGTGCGCCCCTGACTATCCGAAAGTCGGCCGTCATCCAGAACCTGCAGGAGGATGTTGAACACATCGGGATGTGCTTTTTCAACCTCGTCGAGAAGGATGACCGAATAGGGGTGGCGCCTTACCGCTTCCGTGAGTTGACCGCCCTCTTCATAGCCCACATATCCCGGAGGCGCGCCGACGAGCTTGCTCACAGAATGCTTTTCCATATACTCGCTCATGTCGATCCGGACGACGGCATTTTCATCGTCGAAAAGCAATTCGGCGACCGCCTTGGTGAGTTCCGTTTTTCCAACCCCCGTGGGTCCCAGGAAGAGGAAACTGCCAATGGGCCGAGTCTCACGCCCCAATCCCGAGCGATTGCGTAGAATGGCATCGCTTACAGCCTGAATGGCGGCTCTTTGACCAATGACACGTTTTCCCAAATGTTCGGGCAAATTCAACAACTTTTCTTTTTCCTCTTCCTTGAGTCGGGTGAGGGGAATCCCCGTCCAACGCGATACCACTTCGGCAATCTCGTCCTCGGTAACCTCTTCATGGAATTCCGAACCCCCGACGCGGCTTTGAGCGGCAGCTTCCTCTGCTTCGCGCAGGCGCTTTTCCGCATCCCGCAAGGTTTTGTACTTGAGCTCTGCGGCTTTGTTCAGGTCGTATTGGCTTTCCGCCAATTCGATTTGTTTGCGGATATCGTCCACTTCCGTCTGGCGATCGCGCAAGGATCGGATGAAACGTGCGCGCTCGTCCCACTGTTTTTTCATGGAGGCGACCTGTCCGTTCAGATCCGCGATTTCCTTTTGCAGGGACGCAAGCCGCTCCCGACTTTTTTCGTCCTTCTCAGATTTGAGTGCCTTCTCTTCAATCTGATACTGTAAAAGTTTTCGCGACAACGAGTCCAGTTCTTCAGGCATGGTATCGAGTTGGGTTTTGACCATGGCCGCAGCTTCATCCATGAGATCGATGGCCTTGTCCGGTAGGAAACGATCAGCAATGTAGCGCGAGGAAAGTTTCACCGCAGCCACGATCGCATTGTCCTGGATTCGCACCCCGTGATGGCGATCGAAGCGCTCCTTGATACCGCGCAGGATGGAGATGCTTTCTTCCTGGGTGGGTTCGGATACGGGCACGGGCTGGAAGCGCCGCTCCAGCGCCGGATCCTTTTCGATATGCAGCTTGTACTCGTTGAGGGTGGTTGCCCCGATACAATGAAGCTCCCCACGGGCGAGTTTTGGTTTGAGCAGATTGCCAGCGTCCATGGCACCGTCCGCCTTGCCCGCCCCCACGATGGTGTGCAGCTCATCGATGAAGAGAAGGGTGTTTCCCTGGTCGTTTTCTAGTTCCTTGAGCACTGCCTTAAGCCGTTCCTCGAATTCTCCGCGGTATTTGGCTCCGGCGATAAGGCTTCCCAGATCCAGACTGTAAATTTTCTTGTCCTTCAAAGATTCCGGAACGTCTCCACGGACGATACGCTGGGCCAAGCCTTCCACAATCGCGGTTTTGCCTACGCCGGGCTCTCCCACCAGCACGGGGTTGTTTTTGGTTTTTCTGGAAAGGATTCGAATCACTCGGCGAATCTCTTCTTCGCGTCCAATGACCGGATCGAGTTTTCCGTCGCGTGCCAGACCCACCAGTTCCTGCCCATATTTTTCCAGCACTTTGTATTCGTTTTCTGCGTTCGCGGAATGCGCGCCCACTCCTTCGGCGGAATTTCCATTGTCCCGGTTCCGCATAATGGCTCCCTTGAGTTGATTGAAGTTCAAATTGTGTTTTTGAAGCACACTTTTGAGTTCGAACATTTCCGCGCGGCCCACTAGGGCCAGCAGGAGATGTTCCAGCGTGATAAACGTGTCCCCCATTTCCTGTGCGATGGCCTGTGCACCGCGCAGGACACGCTGCACATCCGGGGATATTTGGTTCTCCGCCGAGGCGGCGGCCGGATTCTCGACGCGGGGGAGGCGTCCCACCGCGTTTTCCAGGTCTTCGGTAAATGCGATGGGATTTACTCCACAATCTCGGAGAGAAGGATCCAGCAAATCGAATCCTTGCCGCATGACGCCGCACGCCAGATGAAGCGAAGTCAGCTCGCTGTCGTGGTTCTTGTTTTGAATTTCCTGCGCTTTTTGTAAAGCTTCTTGCGCAAGGTGAGTAAAATCGCTCATGCGATTAAACTAAAATCCTAAGCTGACACCAAAAATTCCTGAGAAATCCCGGCTTTTGGATCTGTTTTCGAGCACTAGCTGCCCGAACTGTCCTTCCAGAGAGACATAGAAGGCCTTGACATTCCTGCGCAAGGCTGGCGCGATGGCGAGGACATCCAATGCCAGCCCGGGCTTGCTGCGGAAATTGACGGAACCATCCAGGCTGCTGGTGTCTTGACCCACGAAGGAGGTTTCGAAACTTTGTCCAAAAGTCGCGCTGACGTAGCGAGAGAATTTCCAACCCAAGCCAAAATCGAGTTCCAATTCCGCATTGATATTAGCCAGGGACTGGTTAATGCCTCCGGTATCCTGGGCCAGCGAAATGTTCAGGTCGTTCACGCCGACCTGGGCTCCGAGATAAGCGGCAACACTTGACCAGGACTTGTGTACCCTACTGAAGACAAAAAAGTGATTCTGAATGAGCTGGCTGGAACTCGAGGGGTCACCTGCAATCATTTTAAAGCCCCCACCGCCGGAAAGCCAAGAGGTATAGAAGAAGCCGAGCTCTCCCTGCCATTGATAGAGATTTTGAGGATCCCCCGTGTTGCGGTATTGTCCGCCCGACAACGAGGCGTAGAGCCCGTGAGACATGTAAATCCCTCCACCCGGATAGGGGATGGAAGCGGGCTCTTCTAATTGGAGGGGAACCTGAACCGTCTCCGGGATGGGGCCTATCAGTTCTCCTGCGCCGCACAATAAAGGCAGCAAGAGCAGGATCCAAAAGGGTTTCCGCAAGGAAAACATCAGCTGGGAAAGTACTCTCGAAAGGAGCGGGGCGCCAGTACGGGACGGCCAAAGCGTTGTTCCAGGTCGGCCGGAGTAAGATCGTCCAGAAAACGTCCCTCACGGTTCAGGCTGTTGGGTGGAAGCATAACGGGCCCCGTTCCGTGGCTTTGGTCCAAGGCCGCCGCAAAGTCACGTCCGCATAAAAGTCCCGTGACGGTCACCGAATCTCCAAACGTCTGGTTTTCGCAAACCAGAAGTTCGGATTCCAGTCCGCGTTCCTGCCGCAAAGAATCAAGGATTCCTCCCAGAGTTTCACTCGCCAATGGGGCTGTCAATACCGTGATATTATGGCCGGCCGGAGAAGAGGGAAGATTCGGAAGCTCGGAAGCAAAATCCTCCAGCATGGAGCGCAGTGTTCCCACGCCATTCTGATACTGATTAAAGTCGCGGCCATAGAATTCCGTGGGGGGGAGTGGTGCTTTGGCCCGGACATAAATCTCATCCGAAGCGTAAATAAAATGCTCGCCCGTTTCGGCAAACGCCTTGGCCTCATGCCGCGACACGATTTCGAGGCAGTCGCGATAATCCTTTTCGGAGAAGCCCTCCAAAGGCGTCAGCTTGTTCCGATGCCGGGTAAGACCGACGGGAACCACAGAGATGGACAGCAGCCAGGGATGGAATACGCGGAGCTCGCGCAAAGAGCGCTCGAGTTCTTCTCCATCGTTCCATCCGGGCACAACCACCAGTTGGGTATGAAAACGCAGATCTTGATCCCGGAGCCATGCCAATCGGTCTAGGATGGGTTCTATCCTGGGATTCTTGAGGAGGCGCACGCGCAAGTCATGGTTCGTGGCATGCACAGATATATAGAGT
>Ga0206800_1054_pt1 | contig 19900 bp, 28 predicted proteins | sample Alteio_BWOrgCont_64_FD_152898 | JGI IMG/M metagenome (GOLD analysis project Ga0206800, IMG submission 152898) | Enriched cells from forest soil in Barre Woods Harvard Forest LTER site, Petersham, Massachusetts, United States -... | ecosystem: Environmental > Terrestrial > Soil > Temperate forest >... | reverse complement strand
AATAGAATTTTAAAGAGAGGATTTTCATGGGACAAAAGGTACATCCAGTTGGTATACGCTTAGGGATCATTCGAGAGAGTTCGGCTCGGTGGGTTCCAGAAAGTGGCAGTGGCAGTTCCTATGCAAAAACTTTGGCGAGTGATTTAGAAATTCGCGCACATGTTGAAAAATATTTGCCCGAGGCTGCAGGTGTGAGCGGAATGCTGATTGAAAGAACGGGCCGGAATGTTCGGATCACACTGAGAACGGCAAAGCCGGGTGTTATCATCGGGAAGAAGGGAGAAGATGTCGAAAAATTGCGTTTGGCGATTAGCCATCGTATTGGGTTACCGGTTCATATCAACATTGAAGAAATTCGTAAACCGGAATTAGATGCAACATTGGTTGCCAAAAGTATTGCTCAGCAGTTAGAGCGAAGAATTATGTTTCGTCGTGCTATGAAGAGAGCCGTGACCAGCGCCTTACGTTTGGGTGCCAAGGGGATCAAAGTATCGGTTTCTGGACGACTGGGTGGAGCTGAAATTGCTCGTCGCGAAGTGTATCGTGAGGGTCGTGTCCCATTACATACCTTTAGGGCGGATATTGATTATGGAACTGCGATTGCTAAAACCACTTATGGTGTGATTGGCGTAAAAGTATGGATATTTAAAGGTGAAATCATTGCAGGCAAGCAAGAACCATCACAGCAAGAAGTAGCGTAACTGGGTAAAGAATAGGAGTAGAAATGTTACAGCCTAAGCGAACCAAATTTCGCAAACAACACAAAGGGCGTAATCGTGGGGTTGCGACCCGTGGTAATAAAGTTAACTTTGGGGAATTTGGCCTGAAAGCACTGGGCTGTGCGCGAATTACGGCTCGCCAAATAGAAGCAGCAAGACGAGCCATCAGCCGTTATGTAAAACGGGGTGGAAAGGTGTGGATCAGAATATTCCCTGATAAACCGATTACCCAAAAGCCTTTAGAAGTTCGGCAAGGGAGTGGTAAAGGGAACGTAGAATATTGGGTTGCATTAGTACAACCAGGTCGAGTACTGTTTGAAATAGAAGGGGTTACGCCTGAGTTAGCTTCCGAAGCATTTCGTTTGGCGGCTGCCAAGCTTCCGGTTCGAACAGAGTTGGTAGCACGGGAGATCATGTGATGAAAGCAGCAGACCTCAGAAAGAAAGACGTCTCGGAGCTCAAGACTGTGTTAAGTGACTTGCGACGTCAGCAGTTTAAGTTACGCTTGGTAAAAGCCACTGGCGAAATGGCTAAAACCCATGAAATCAGGCAAGTTCGACGAGATATCGCGAGAGTAGAAACGATTTTGACAGAGAAAGAAGGTAAAAACGATGAGTGAGCAATCAGTGCGGGGTCGAACCGTTCAAGGTGTCGTGATCAGTAATAAAATGGATAAAACCATTACCGTCCGCGTAGAACGTAAAGTTAAACACCCTTTGTATGGAAAGATCATCACTCGTTCAACGAAATTTCATGCCCACGATCCGGAAGAACAATGTCAAGAAGGGGATGTGGTCATTATTAGGGAGTCTCGACCAATTTCGAAAACTAAATGTTGGGTATTGGTAGAGCGACTTGAAAAAATAGGGTGATCAGTGATATGATTTGCGACTTTCACGGAGACCGGCAATGATTCAAATGCAGTCGATGCTAGATGTCGCTGATAACAGCGGCGCGCGTCGTGTGATGTGTATAAAGGTGTTAGGTGGCTCAAAACGACGGTATGCCGGTATTGGTGACGTTATTGTGGTGAGCGTTCAGGAAGCAATCCCACGAGGCAAGGTGAAGAAAGGGGAAGTATTAAAAGCCGTGATTGTTCGGACTGCAAAAGGGGTGCGCCGTCCCGATGGTTCTCTGATTCGATTTGATAAAAATGCGGCTGTTTTGTTGAATAACCAGCTTCAGCCGATTGGCACACGTATCTTTGGTCCCGTTACACGTGAATTACGCGGGGAGCAGTTTATGAAGATCATTTCGTTAGCCCTAGAAGTGTTATAGGTGAATACTCATGCGTAAAATTAAGAAAGGTGACTTGGTTTTTGTTAAAAAAGGAAAGGATAAAGGCCGCCAAGGGGTTGTGCTCTCCATCCTAGCACCTGTCGGGTATGCCGCTAGCCGCGTGATTGTCGAAGGCGTGAATCTGGTTAAACGTCACACGAAGCCAAATCCCCAAAAAGAAAAAGCAGGTGGGATTATTGAGAAAGAAGCTTCGATTGCCATCTCGAATGTTGGCGTTTTAAATCCAGCGACTGGGAAAGCCGGTCGAGTCGGTTTTAAAGTATTGGAAGATGGTCGTAAAGTTAGAGTGTTTAAATCAACCGGGGAAGTTGTAGACATTTAAGAAAAATCATTGGAATGGGTTTTGTATATGAGTAAGCCAAGGTTAAAAGAGTTTTATAAAAAGACGATCATTAAAAAGCTAATGCAGGAACGAGGCTATGAAAATGTCATGCAAGTTCCTCGGATTACTAAAATCACCCTGAATATGGGAGTGGGTGAAGCGGTCAATGATAAAAAGATCGTGGATCATGCTGTGAATGATATGACGAAAATTGCCGGGCAAAAACCAGTGATTACCAAGACCCGTAAGTCTGTGGCGGGCTTTAAGATTCGTGAAGGTTGGCCCATTGGTTGCAAAGTGACTTTACGAAGCGATCGTATGTATGACTTCTTGGAAAGGTTACTCTACATTGCGATTCCACGTGTTCGTGACTTTAGGGGTTTAAACAGACGTTCCTTTGATGGGGGCGGCAATTATTCAATGGGGATCAAAGAGCAAATTGTTTTCCCAGAAATTCAGTACGACAAAATTGATGCATTGCGTGGTTTGGATATTACGATTTCTACCACTGCAAAAACAAATGAAGAAGGCTTGGCATTATTATTGGCGTTTCAGTTTCCGTTTAAGGAGTAAGCCGAATGGCGAGATTGTGTAAAATTGAAAAAGATAAACGTCAGCGGATTTTGGTTAAGAAAAATAAGGCCAAAAGAGATGAATTGCGCGAAAAAATCCGTGATAAAAATTTAAGTTTTGAAGAAAAAATGATTGCTCAACGGAAAATGCAAAGTTTGCCAAAAGATTCCAATCGTGTTCGTTTAAGAAACCGTTGTTTAATTACCGGGCGATCGCGCGGAGTGTACCGAAAATTTGGTTTGGGTAGAAATAAACTTCGAGAATTAGCCATGGTTGGCTTTATTCCGGGGTTACGTAAGGCAAGTTGGTAGGAGAAATTTAGAATGAGTTTACAAGATCCCATTGCCGATATGTTGACCCAAATTAGAAATGGGCAGATGGCAAATAAAGAAAAAGTGACGGTCCCGGCCTCTAAAGTTAAAGTGGCCATTTTAAAAGTCCTAGAAGAAGAAGGATATATTGAAGCCTTCGAAAAAATTGCAGAGGCTAAACCGACTTTAACCATTCGATTAAAATATTATAAAGACAAACCCGTGATTACCAAATTGAGACGAGTAAGCCGCCCTGGGTTGAGAACATATAAGAGTAAAGATGAATTACCAAAAGTAATGGGTGGTTTGGGGATTGCTATTTTATCGACCTCTCAAGGGGTGATGACGGATAAGAAAGCACGGCAAATGGGCCAGGGCGGTGAAGTCCTGTGTGTTGTAACTTAGGGGTTTTCAAAGATGTCAAGAATTGCTAGAAAACCATTGATCGTTCCCAACGGCGTTGAGTTAAAGTTGGTTGAACGCGAAGTGCAAATTAAGGGAAAAAAGGGTCATTTTACCTATCAGCTGCATGAGGCTGTAAAATTAGAAATTGAAGGGAATGTGGTCTACGTTCGTGCCAGCAACAAAACCCACGCGATGGTGGGAACAACACTTAAGTTGTTGGGCAATATGGTTAAAGGGGTGTTTGAGGGCTTTGAAAGGAAATTGGCTCTCGTGGGCGTCGGGTATCGAGCTAAAACTCAAGGAAACAGCTTGGAATTGAGTTTAGGTTTTTCGAATCCGGTAGTGTTTGAAATTCCCGCAGGAATTTCAATAGAAGTGCCCAGCAACACTGAAATTGTCATTAGAGGAATTGATAAGCAGATCGTCGGAGAAACTGCGGCAAAAATTCGAGCCATCCGTCCACCGGAACCTTATAAAGGGAAAGGGGTTAGGTATGCCGATGAGAAAGTGATTATTAAGGAAACCAAGAAGAAATAGGGTTAAATTATGATGAATAATCTTCAGAAAACACATGAACGTCGAGTACGTCGTAGTCGAGGCAGAATCTATGAATTGGGTACTGTTTTCTTAAGCGTTCATAGAACGGCTAATCACATCTATGCCCAGGTTTTTGCCCCTCGCGGGTCTCGGGTATTGGCCTCTGCTTCGAGTTTAGAACCAACGTTTGTTAAGAAGAAATTGGGTCCAGGTAAGATAAAGATTGCTGAAGCAGTGGGTAAATTGGTTGCTGAACGCGCAAAATCTAAAGGAATTGAAAAAATTGCCTTTGATCGTTCTGGCTATAAATATCACGGTCGGGTTAAGGCGTTAGCGGAAGCTGCACGTGCCAGCGGCCTCATTTGTTAAGGGTTTTAAGACATGTCTAGCGTAAGCGTAGAAACTGCAAAAGGGGACGGCTTTCAAGAAAAGTTGGTGGCTGTTCGTCGAAGTGCAACGGTTGTAAAAGGGGGAAGAAAATTTAGCTTTTCCGCCTTAACAGTCGTCGGTGATGGGAAAGGTCGAATTGGGATTGGGCGTGGTAAAGCGCGTGAAGTGCCCATTGCGATTCAAAAAGCCATGGAAAGTGCTAGACGAAATTTAATCAGAATTGATTTAAATGGATCGACTCTTTATCATCCCGTCGAATCTCGGCATGGCGCTTCAAAAGTGATTATGATGCCGGCTTCTGAAGGAACGGGGATCATCGCTGGTAGTTCGATGCGAGCGGTTTTTGAAGTATTAGGAGTTCATAATGTACTGGCTAAGTGCATTGGCTCTACGAATCCAGTCAATGTTGTTCGGGCAACTTTAAGAGGGTTACAACAAATGTGTTCCCCAGAACAAGTTGCTGCCAAGCGCGGTAAAAAGGTTTCTGAAATCATTTATCAAAACGAAGGGCGTAAGCGAGATGAATAAGAAGACAGCTAAGAGACTCTCTATTACGTTAATTAAAAGTGGTGCAGGTTGTTTACCTGCGCATCGGGCGACACTTTTGGGTTTAGGATTACGTCGAATCCGTCAAACCGTGATCTTAGAAGATAGTCCTTGTATTCGTGGCATGATTAATCGGGTTTCCTACCTGGTTCACGTGGAGCATGGCAAATAATGAAATTAAATTCACTCAAACCAGCAGAAGGTTCCAGGAAAAAAGCTCGTCGTTTAGGAAGAGGGATAGGTTCTGGATTAGGCAAGACTTGTGGTAAGGGCCATAAAGGTCAAAAAGCACGCGCGGGCGGCTACCATAAAGTTGGGTTTGAAGGGGGGCAGATGCCGTTACAGCGTCGGTTACCGAAATTTGGATTTAATTCTCGCCTGGCGCCCTATTCTGCCGAAATACGATTGCATGAGTTGAACAAAACAAGTGGTGAAGTGGTCAATTTTCAGGTGTTGTTAGAGGCTCATATTTTGGCTCCTTCTATTAAGAAAGCCAAAATTATTTTAGCCGGAACCATTGATCGGCCAATCACGGTTCAAGGCATTGCTGTCACGAAAGGCGCAAGACAGGCAATAGAAGCAGCAGGAGGCAGAATCGAGTAACCCCATGCAAAGAGCCGGAGCACTTGCCAATCAAAGCGGATTGTCTGAATTAAAAACGCGAGTGTTTTTCTTGTTGGGCGCATTATTAGTTTATAGAATCGGCGCACATATTCCGGTCCCTGGTTTAGATCCCGTCCGTTTAGCAGAATTTTTTTCCGGTAATCGGGGAATATTAGGATTATTTAATTTGTTTTCGGGGGGGGCATTGGCCCGCTTGACTGTCTTTGCTCTGGGAATTATGCCTTACATCTCTGCTTCTATTATCATTCAACTGCTCACTTCCGTTTGGCCGGCCTTTGAACAATTGAAGAAAGAAGGCCAAACAGGTAAAAGAAAATTGTCTCAATATACCCGTTATTCCACCTTAATTTTAGCCACTTTGCAGGCGATTGGGATGGCAAAATATCTGGCGACTTCTGGTATTGCCTTAGATCCCGGGTTAACTTATTACTTTATCGTGACGTTGACTTTAGTCACGGGCACCATGTTTTTAATGTGGTTAGGAGAACAAATTACGGAACGTGGGATCGGGAATGGGATTTCACTCATTATCTTTGCTGGTATCGTTGCGGGTTTACCCGGTGCGATTGTGAATACTTTGGAAAAAGTCAGCCAAGGTGAAATGCAACCCATTGGTTTGATCTTATTGGGTGTGATGTTGGTGGCTGTCATTAGTTTTGTCGTCTTTGTTGAAAGGGGCCAGCGGCGGATTACGGTGAATTATGCACAACGCCAGCAAGGTCGTAAAATCTATGCTGCGCAAAAAAGCCATTTGCCCTTAAAACTGAATATGGCGGGTGTTATTCCTCCTATTTTTGCTTCCAGCTTGATTTTGTTTCCGGCAACCATTGCGCAATGGTTTGGCCAAACGCCCGGGATGGAGTGGCTCAGTGATGTCGCTCTTAAAATATCACCTGGCCAGCCTTTGTATATTATCTTATTTGCTATGGCCATTGTCTTCTTTTGCTTTTTTTATACGGCCTTGGTGTTTAATCCGAAAGAGACGGCCGATAACTTAAAAAAATCGGGTGGGTATATTCCCGGGGTGCGTCCGGGCGAGCAAACGGCAAATTATATTGATGCAGTCATGACCCGTTTAACCATCGTGGGTTGCCTTTATATCACTTTGGTTTCGTTATTGCCTGAATTTTTAGTGCTTGGCTGGAATGTTCCGTTTTATTTTGGTGGAACTTCTTTGTTGATTATTGTCGTCGTGGTGATGGATTTTATGGCGCAAGTGCAGGCGCATCTCATGTCTCACCAATACGAGTCCTTGATGAAGAAAGCTAACTTCAAGGGTCGAGGGTGAGAAGGACTAGCCTTTAATGAAGGTTCAGGGTAAAATCGATTGTTTATGCGGATTGAATAGAGGGTAAAAGGGTTAAGATGAAAGTTAGAGCATCGGTGAAAAAAATCTGTGACGAATGTCGAGTGATCCGTAGAGAACGAACCGTCAAGATTGTTTGTAAAAAGACCAGTAAACACAACCAAAGGCAGGGTTAAGAATGGCCATACGTGTATCCGGTGTCATATTACCGCCCAATAAACATCTTCGAATCGCACTTCGCAGCATTTATGGCATTGGCAGCCATCGAGCGATAGCCATTTGCAAAAAGGTTGGTCTGGAACCTTCTGTGAAAGTGGTTGAATTAAAAGATGATCAGTCAGCTCAGTTGCAAGACGCCGTGAATGAATATGTTGTCGAAGGTGATCTTCGTCGACGCGTCGCAATGGATATTAAACGATTAGGGGATATTAAATGTTATCGTGGGCTTCGGCATAAACGAGGATTACCGGTTAGAGGGCAGCGGACAAAAACAAACGCCCGTACCCGTAAAGGTCGAAAACGGCAAAGCCAGATAATGATGAAGCCTCAAGCCACAGAGTCTAAATAGGGTAGGAAATTTTTAAATGTCAACCAAGGCAGCAGCAGCAACGACAACACGTCCTCGCAAAAAAGTAAAACGTACCGTGACAACGGGTGCCGTACACATTCTGGCGTCCTTTAATAACACGATTGTGACGGTGACGGATTCTCAAGGGAATACCATTGCCTGGCAAACGGCCGGTGGCGCTGGATTTAAAGGTTCGCGAAAAAGCACACCGTATGCCGCTCAAATGGCTGCCAGAAAAGCAGTCCAAGTAGCCAAAGAATTTGGACTGAAAAGTGTTGATGTCTATGTTTGTGGTCCAGGTCCTGGCAGAGAGTCGGCTGTGCGAGCTGTGGGTGAAGCATTAGGCATATTAAGAATCGTCGATAAAACAGGCATTCCTCACAATGGATGCCGCGCTGAAAAAGAACGACGAGTTTAAGAGAGGATAATTGAAATGGCAAGATACCTGGGACCAACCTGTAGAGTGGCAAGAAGATTAGGAACAGATCTTGGATTAAAAAGCCGTGTTCGGGATATAGATTCTAAGTGTAAACTGAGTACTCAACCAGGCATGCATGGTCAGAAGAAATCGCGTGGAACAGATCATGGCATTCAGTTGTGCGAAAAGCAGAAGTTTAGATACATGTATGGTGTTTTAGAAAGACAATTCCGTAAGTATTATGCTGAAGCCGCACGTCGTAAAGGCGCAACCGGTGAAATTTTATTTCAATTGTTAGAATGTCGATTGGACAATGTGGCCTATCGTTTAGGATTTGGGAGTACTCGTGCTGAAGCGCGTCAGTTGGTTCGTCATAAGGCAATTTTGGTGAATGGTAAAGTCGTTAATATACCATCTTATTCTGTAAAAGCTGGCGATTCCGTAGAAGTGCGAGAAAAAAGTAAAGCTCAAGTGCGAATTCAGGACTCTCTGCGTTTGGCAGAAGGAGCTGGTTTTCCAGAGTGGGTGGAAGTCGATGTCAGTAAAATGCAAGGCGTATTCAAGCGTGTTCCCGATAGGAGCGATTTACCAGCTGAACTGAATGAACAGTTGGTTGTAGAGCTTTACGCGAAGTAAGGAAAACCTTTGTGGTGAGGAGCAATTCATGCAACGTGCAGTAAGAGAATTTTTAAAACCGAGATTAGTGGATGTCCAGCAAATTGGTTATCACCGAGCCAAAGTGGTATTGGAACCCTTAGAACGCGGATTTGGTCATACCTTAGGAAATGCTTTAAGACGAGTATTATTGTCTTCAATGCCTGGGTGCGCCATTGTTGAAGCCCATATTGACGGTGTTCTCCATGAATATACAACGAAAGAAGGTGTTCAAGAAGATATTATTGATGTTTTATTAAATCTAAAAGGAATTGAATTTAAGCTGGAAGGCAGAGATGAGGTTGAACTCACTTTAAATAAACAAGGTGAAGGTCCGGTATTTGCGTCTGATTTTGAATTACCGCATGACGTTAAAATTATTAATCTCAATCATGTCATCGCTCATATGACAAAAGCAGGCGATTTGAAAATGACCGTTCGAGTTGCTCGGGGTCGAGGATATGAACCAGTCAGTATGCGCCAAAATCCAGAAGACGTGACAAGACCTATTGGATGGTTACAATTAGATGCTTCATTCAGTCCAATTCGGCGTGTGACTTATGTGGTCGAAAATGCTCGAGTCGAGAAACGGACAGATTTGGATAGATTGGTTTTAGACTTAGAAACGAATGGAACCATAGAACCAGAGGAAGCCATTCGTTGGGCTGCCTCTATTTTGGTCGATCAATTGTCGGTATTTGTTGAATTGAAAGGTGAAAAACAGGCTGAACCAGCTCGTTTAAGAACCGAAGTTGATCCCATTTTGCTTCGATCTGTGGATGATCTGGAACTCACCGTTCGATCAGCCAACTGTTTGAAAGCCGAAAATATATTTTATATTGGGGATCTGATCCAAAAAACGGAAGTAGAATTGTTAAAGACTCCTAATTTGGGGAAAAAATCTTTAACAGAAATTAAAGATGTGTTAGCAACTAAAGGGCTTTCACTTGGCATGCGGCTTGAAAATTGGCCGCCGGCTGGGTTAACGACTTAATAAACAGTAAGGGTTTTGACAATGCGTCATAGAAAAACAGGTAGACGGTTTGGCAGAACATCCAGTCACCGTAAAGCAATGTTCCAGAATATGATCAACTCTGTGATTCAACACGGAATGATCAAAACGACTTTGCCTAAGGCAAAGGATCTTCGACGCCACGTAGAGCCATTAATCACTCTGGCGAAAGAAGACAGCGTTGCTAAACGGCGGTTAGCCTTTGCTCGTTTAAGAGACAAGGCTGCGGTTGCTAAATTATTTTCTGAATTGGGTCCACGCTTTAAAGAGCGTCAGGGTGGTTATCTTCGAATTTTAAAATGTGGAAATCGTCGTGGAGATTGTGCTCCTATGGCAATCGTTGAATTGGTGGATCGTGGTTAATGAATCAGAGTAGATATAGAAAGAGAGATTTTTGATAGAACCGAGCCGGGGGAATCCCGGCTTTTTTTTATAGAGGAGTTGGTGTGCATTATATGCAGCAGGGTAATCAACCATTTGGCCGGATCAGAAACTTTTTATGGCCTATTCATGGTCATGAACATAGAAAATTAGTTCCCATTTTTGTTCTCTTCTTTTTAATCTCTTTTGTGTATAACGTTTTGCGTTGTATGAAGGTTACCTTAGTGGTCACGGCCGAGGGCGCCAGCGCCGAAGTCATTCCTTTTTTAAAAGTCTGGGCAGTTCTGCCAGGGGCTATCATCTTAACCTATATTTACACCAAACTCTTAAGTCGATTTAATCGAGAGCAAGTGTTTTATGCAATGATTACGATTTTCTTAGGCTTCTTTACCATTTTTATGGTTTTTTTGCACCCCAATCGAGAAGCTTTAGAATTAACAACCGTTTCAAATTATTTGCAAGGAAAATTACCGGAAAGCTTAAAGGGATTAAATGGTTTAATCATGATGATCCGCAATTGGCATCTTACGCTCTTTTATGTACTGGCGGAGCTTTGGAGCGCTGTTGTTTTATCAATGTTGTTTTGGGGTTTTGCCAACGAAATTACCTCGGTTGACGAAGCGAAGCGGTTTTATGCTATTTTTGCACTTGGGGCGAATAGCTCAGGTATTTTTTCGGGTCAATTTGCCCAAATGTTAACATTAGAAAAATACAATCCGAGTTTACCTTTTGGGACCATGGCTTGGGAGCAGTCACTCATATTACAGTTGGCAGTTGTTTTGGCAATGGGTTTAGTGGTGGTTTGTTTATTTTGGTGGATTAATCGTAAAATTTTGCCGAAAGACGTCTACGTTGCGTCAGAGCCTGGAAGAATTACCGAGAAAACCAAGATTTCGTTAATGGAGTGTTTTTCCTATTTAGCAAATTCACGCTATATGCTGTATATCACAATTATTGTGGTGGCTTATAATATTGTTTATAACCTTTCAGACGTATTGTGGACCGAGCAAATTCGTCAGCAGTACCCGAAAGCAAGCGAGTTCAATAGTTATATCAACGAAATTGCTTCAATTACAGGGGTCTTTGCGACGCTTTCCGCTTTGCTGCTTTCAGGAAATGTGATTCGACGTTATGGCTGGACCGTTACCGCAATGATCACGCCAGTGCTTTGGGTCATTACGAGCATTGGATTTTTCAGTTGTTTGTTGTTTTCAGATAACACGGTTTTTACTCATGTTCTGGGTAATTTTTTGGGGATCCCGATTTATACATTAGCGTTGATTTTTGGATCAGCTCAGATATGTTTAGGGCGAGCCGCGAAATATACGGTATTTGACGAGTCGAAAGAAATTGCCTTTATTCCTTTGCCGAAAGAACAACAACGCAAAGGGAAAGCAGTTGTAGATGGCATTGCCTCAAGATTCGGTAAGTCTGGCGGCTCTATCCTCATTCAAGCATTATTATTAATATGTGGTTCCCTTAATTTTACGATACCCTATGTGGCGGCTATATTTGTTTTTGTCATTGCCTTATGGATCATGGCAATTTTTGGGTTAGGGAAATTAGCCAGCCGAACAATCGATGAAGAACTCAGTACTTTATCTGATGTTGCGGCTAAACGATGTACCTAAAAACAAACCCTCGTATATTTCTCATTTTTGTGACATTGATGTCGTCCATCAGTCTTTTCGCAACGGATATTTATTTACCTGCTTTGCCGAATATGGCCGTTTATTTTCATTGTTCTCAATCTGAAATCCAAGCAAGCTTTACAGTATTTTTATTAGGATTAGCTGTGAGCCAGTTAGTGGCAGGTATGATTTCTGATCACGTTGGTCGAAAAAGAGTATTGATTTTGGGTTTTTCTTTATTAATTGGGTCTTCATTTGCGTGTGCTTATTCTACAACGTTATCGAATTTTATCTTATTCCGGTTTTTGCAAGCGGTTGGCAGCGGCGTGGGTTCAACGATCAGTCGAGCTCTAGTAGTAGACAGATATGACCAACAAGAATCAGCCAAAACTTTTGCGCATATTTTCCCAGTCGTCAGTTTTTCTGGGGCGATTGCTCCAGTTATTGGAGGGTACTTCACCTATTTATTTGGTTGGCCTTCGTTATTTGTTTTTGTTGCTTTAGTTGGATGTGTTATTTTATTCTTAGTATTTGTTCTGCTGGAAGATGATAAGGGTATAAAAAAAGTTGATTCGTCACCTCGGCTCAGCATTCTGCAAAAACATCGAGTCATTTTATCGGATCCAATGTTTGTTGGTTATGTTTTAATCATCTGTGCTGCGATTTGTGTGTTTCGCATCTATAATGTTGAATCCCCTTTTATATTTAGCAAAGAAAATTTCTTATCACAGCAAATTGGTACATTTTATCTAGCCATCGCAAGTACTTATATTTTAGGAAATTTTATGGCCGGGTATTTAATGCGCAAAATCTCCATGAATGCTGTTTTGAAAATTGGTTTTACTCTGTTCATTTTTGGGGGGATATTAATGGTTATATTCAGCCATTTAGCTAATACCAACCCCTTGTCTATTATTGTACCCATGTCAATCGTGACATTAGGGAATGGTTTTTTATATCCCGTTGCCTCTGCCGGTGCGATGACAGCAGTCAGTCGAGATTATGCTGGAACAGCCTCTGGGTTACTGGGTGCGTCAGGGTTTATTACCTCGGCTTTGTGTGTGAATTGGGTTGGTGAAATTTGTCATGGAGAAGCGAACTTATTATCCCTATTTGTCTCAATCATTACTCTGTTGGGTTTTGCAAGTTACACCTTTTTGGTCTCTCCTTCCCGACGAATTCGACAAACTTAAAAATTTGGATTAAATATTAAGAATAGACAAAGCATTCGAGGGATATTGAATGAGTGGAACAGCCAGAAAAAAAATACTGGTTACCGGTGGAGCTGGTTTCTTAGGATCAAATTTATGTCGAAAGTTATTGCAGGCGGGATCGGAAGTCATTTGTGTAGATAATTTATACATCAGCCGAAAAGAAAATCTGAACGAATTGCAGCACTTTGATCATTTTGAGTTTATCCATCATGATGTGAGCGAGCCCATTGATCTCAAGGTAGATGAAATTTATAACCTGGCCTGTCCCGCTTCCCCTAGGCATTACCAACGGGATCCGATTCAGACTTTAAAGACTTCTGTCCTGGGAGCTATCAACTTATTAAATCTTGCCAAAAAAAACCAATGCAAAATATTACAAGCTTCGACCAGTGAAGTGTATGGAGACCCTTTGGTCCATCCCCAAACAGAAAGTTACTGGGGGCACGTTAACCCAATCGGTAAGAGGGCGTGTTATGACGAAGGAAAACGATGCGCTGAAACATTTATGATGGAGTACCATTTGCAAGAAGCCATAGAGATCAAAATTATTCGGATCTTTAATACCTATGGTCCGGGGATGGATATGCAAGATGGCAGAGTGATTTCTAATTTTATTGTTCAAGCCTTAACCGGTAAACCATTAACGGTCTATGGAAATGGGGAACAGACACGGTCGTTTTGTTATGTTGATGATCTGATCGATGCCATCATTCGAGTGATGAATACCGATAAAACCATTATAGGGCCTGTGAATTTGGGAAACCCCAATCCTTACACGATGAATGAGTTGGCTGAAAAAATAATTCGAATGACTGATTCAAAATCCGTCATTGTTCATGAAGCACTACCACCCGATGATCCGACTCGTCGATGTCCTGATATCACGACTGTTAAGAATATGGTTGGCTGGAGTCCAACGACTGCATTAGAAGAGGGATTAGAAAAGACGATTGATTATTTTCGAACCTGTTTATTTTAACCCCCGATTTTTTGATAGTGCAAGCCGGAAATTTTGTATAATTGTTCATTTAATAGATTACGAAAGTCTAAGACCACCGGAGTCTCCATCAGTTGTTTTATTTTCTTGGGATCTAACGCTTTAAATTCTTCCCATTCAGTGGCAATCACCAGAGCGTTAGCGTCTTTTGCGACTTCATACCCTTCTTTACACCAGGTTATTTGATTGCTGGTCAGAATTGTTTTAGCATTGTACATTCCTAACGGATCATAGGTTTTAACCATAGCATTTTTATTGAGTAATTCGGAAATAACATCGATTGCGGGACTCTCTCTCACATCATCGGTATTTGCTTTAAAAGTCAACCCCAAGATTCCGATAACCCTCCCGTGCAGACTCCCTCCGCATTCCTTTTCAATTTTTTGGATCATCGTGGTTTTACGTGTTGCATTAGATTTAATGACTGCCTCGATGATTTTGAGAGGTGATCCCTGAGTCTTTGCAAATTGAGCCAATGCTTTAATGTCTTTCGGAAAACAGGAGCCACCAAAACCCGGGCCGGGTCTTAAAAATTGATTCCCAACGCGGTGATCAAGTCCCATTCCATAAATCAGTGTCTCGATATCGCCATTGATGTTTTCACAAACATTAGCGATTTCATTGATATAGGCAATTTTTGTTGCCAGGAAAGCATTCGAGGCATATTTAATTAATTCAGCTGTTTGTGTATTGGTTACGACAACAGGAATTTTATTTTCAATAAAGGAAGCATAAATTTCGCCCATTTTTTTTTCAGCATAGGGAGATTCTAATCCGATGACAATTCGATCGGGGTTAAAAAAATCATAGATCGCATTGCCTTCTCTTAAAAATTCAGGGTTTGAAACCAAATGTATATCGAGTTTGGTATGAGAACTTTCGATTAGGGTTTTGATCATTTGAGAGGTTCCAGGTGGAACGGTAGATTTAATGATCAACAGCGTATTGTTTTTTAAATAAGGTAAGAGTGCTCGAACCGCCTCTATTAAATAGGTGAGCTTGGATTCTCCAGTTTCTTCTGTCGGTGTTCCGACCGAAATAAACACCGCTTCTGCCTCGGATAGATCGGAAAAATCTTTGGTCACCCGGAAATTGTGTTGTTTTAGGGCAGATTGATACTGTTCTGTTAATCCCGGTTCAAAAAAGGGCAGTTGATTATTTTGTAACTGATTGATTCTTTTTAGATTTTTATCTATGCAGACGACCGAATGGCCAATTGCTGCCAAACAGATCCCTGTGGTTAAACCGACGTAGCCAATACCAACTACTGCAATCTTCATGGAATTGTCTTTCCTTTTTTTCCTGTTTATTCATGGGTTTTAATAATCAGTATAGATTATTGTAGTTAACTAGCAATATTGAGGGAGTGCCTCCAGAAAAGGTGTAATTCCTCTGATCACAAGTAATCTTTATCAACGTATGCAGTTTGACATCGAACAAGTTTTCTGACAGAATGCTAGGTCAAGCTGTCTGGCCAGATCAGTGGTTTTTAGATAGGGTGGGCCTTTAGCCGATGCAAGCTACACAAGCAAAACCGTTTAGTAAACTTCGGAATTTTCTGTGGCCTATCCACGGGTATGAACATAAAAAACTCATTCCAATGCTGGCACTCTTTTTTCTCATCTCGTTTGTTTACAATTTATTGCGGTGCATGAAGGTAACCTTAGTGGTTACGCCACAGGGTTCTGGTGCCGAAGTCATTCCTTTTTTAAAAGTTTGGGCGGTTTTACCGGGTGCAGTTTTACTCACTTATGTCTATACACAACTTTCTAATCGATTAAACCGGGAGCAGGTATTCTATACCATGCTCTGTTTGTTTATAGGCTTTTTTGTCGTATTCTTGTTGGTTTTGTATCCAAATCGGGAAGCATTGGAATTAACAACACTGGCAAATTTTTTGCAAGGTAAATTGCCAGAGGGCTTTAAAGGTCTGGTTGCAATCATTCGGCATTGGCCATTGTCTTTGTTTTATGTTCTTTCAGAACTTTGGAGTGCCGTCGTACTTTCCATGCTGTTTTGGGGATTTGCCAACGAAGTCACCTCTGTTGACGAAGCCAAACGATTTTACGCTATCTTTGCTTTAGGGGCTAATTTTTCAGGGATTTTTTCAGGTCAATCCGCACAATTGTTAACTCTTCAGGAATATAATCCCAATTTGCCTTTCGGAAGTGCCGCTTGGGAACAATCACTGAATCTACAATTAGGGGTGGTTGTCCTGTTGGGTATTGTGATTATGTTGTTGTTTCGTTGGGTGAATCGTTCGGTGGTTAAGAGCCGCCTTTCTTCACATCCATCTAACATTGTCGAGAGTGAGCTTAAGACGAAATTCTCCTTGATGGAATGCTTTACCTACCTTCTTAAGTCGCGTTACATGTTATACATCGCCACTTTAGTGGTCGCTTATAATATTGTCTATAATCTTGCAGATGTTCTTTGGACAGATCAAATCAAACAACGTTACCCCGATGCCAGCGATTTTAATGCCTACATCAATGAAATTGCTTCCATTACGGGAGTGTTTGCCACATTATCGGGCTTGATTTTATCTGGAAATGTCATACGGCGTTATGGATGGACAGTAACGGCAATGATAACGCCTGTTATTTGGCTCGTAACCAGTATTGGATTCTTCTCCTGTATGTTATTTGAAAATAATGCCTACTTTTCAGATTTTCTCTATGCCATTTTTCAAGTTCCGGTGAGCAGCTTAATATTAATGTTCGGCTCTGCTCAGATATGCTTGGGCAGAGCTTCAAAATATACCGTGTTCGATGAAACAAAAGAAATTGCTTTTATTCCTCTTCCCAAAGAAGAACAAAGAAAAGGGAAGGCAGTGGTAGATGGTATTGCTTCTCGATTTGGTAAATCCGGCGGTTCGATCACAATCCAAGTGTTGTTGGTAATTTGTGGTGATCTTTTATCAACCATTCCCTTTATTGCCGGGATATTTTTAACCGTGATTACCCTGTGGTTTATTGCTGTTCGCGGCTTAGGAAAATTGGTTTCTCATTCGATTGATCAGGACAGCAGAGAAAAGAGACCCGTCCTGGAGCCAGAGGAGAAACTGGTGCTCTCAACGGTCTCGCCTTCTTCGGCGGTTTCTTCATAAATAAGAGCATTGGCACAGCATTTGGAATACCTATAAAAAGGTGATTTCAATATGGTCTATCATTATCTGATATAACTTCTCACAAATTTTAGAACGCTTCTTCTTATTACTGGAAATGGGCAAATTATTTTGCTTATTTTTCTAATAATTAACGTAAATATCCTTCCATAAATCCCGCTTTTTGAATTTAGATCCTATACTTAAATTAGCCTATTGCCTGGCTTGATAAGCCAGTGCTGGTAAGAGAATAAAGAGTAAGGATTTTTCAATTGCAGATCACACCAGAAGAAGAGAAATGGCAACAAGAACTGAAACGTCGCGAAAAGGCGTTGATTGATCTTGCTTTCAGACAACAAGAATCTGCCGCTGCGATTAGAAAAACGCTTATTTTTTCTAACCGGTTGCAAATATTAAACCGATTATCTCTGGCCAGAAAGAAAATGAGAATTAAAAGGAATCAAAGTCGAGCCAGAAGATTAGAGAAGAGGTTCCAGGAAGCCTTGCGCGCAGAAAATGAATATCAAGTAACCTATCACAAAAATCGAGAATTAGATTATTATTCTACCCGAGTTTATCCCGAAATGTCTTTGATTGAGCGTTACTTATCTCTTGGACAAATTAAACCTAAAATTGATGAAAGATTATTTTAAGGCGTGAAGTTAAATAATATAAAGTATTTCAGACAATAATAACTCAGGAGGCAATCATGGCTACCCCCCCTATGAATCCAGAAGAGGCAAAGAAGTTAAAAGATGCAGCAGCAGCACTGCTTATTAAAAAAAAAGGGCAGCGTCAACCAGGTGAAGAAGATGATGATGGTGGATCTCTGACCATTAAGCAAGGAAATTCCGGGCTGAAATCTGGGTTTTCTAACATTCTTAAGATGTTCATGAAATTATTGCCGAAACAATTTTCCAATAATGATCTAAAGGCCACTATGGGACAAAATGGCACGGGTCCCAATGCGGGCACAACGATGACCTTATCAGGTCCTGGTAAATATAAGGCACTTCAAACGGTTTTGACATCGTTAGTTAAAAAAGGATTTAAAGATGCCAATTTTTCAGCAGATTATCCGAATGATCAAAATGCAAAGAAAGGCATGCAGCAAATTTCAGACAGGAAACTTGCTAGCCAATTATCTGAAGTATACTCAGGTCCACCTGGCCATAAAGTGGTGATGAAGAGTGCCGAGGCTATTTTGAAATTTTTGGGCAAAGCGCTTCTCGGAGGTAAGAACCAGGGGGGGGCTAGCTTGGCAAATCCCCAATCACAAAACACACCGTCGCCAAGAAGAGAAACTGATAAGAATCCATTTAAAATTAATTTCGGTATTGGAAGGCCTAAGCCTAAAAAACCAGGTGAAGTGTGAGCACCATATTGGTTTATGGCTTATGAAAAATCCATAGCGCTTATTACCAATCCTTCCAGCGTGCATCTCTCATTTTTGCGCCCTCAGCGTTCGCGCCTGCTGCGGTTGTCTGTGAAGGTGGTTGCACGGATCCTACAGTAATAGAGGCTTGTAGTTGTGTTGCACGAAGGCGCTCGGCGTCAGCTCGGGCTTTCGCGATTCTGGCTTCATTTTCTAATCGCTTCAGTTCAACTTTTGATTTTTCACCTGCTTGTTTATGTTGGGCAGCCATTTGAGACATGGTCTGTTGCGCAGCTCTCACCTTTTGTTCTGCTTGTTGACGTTGCGCTTCGAGCTGGGTAAGGATCTGCTGTGTCGCTTTGAGTTGTTGTTCTGTGGCTGCTCGTGCAAGTTCTTGGCGTGCGGCTTCTTGTCTTAAACGGCGGGCATCTGCTTCAGCGGCTTCTCGGAGGCGTTTTTCTTCCCGGGCCGCTTGTCTGGCAGCTATTTGTGCTCGCACTTCTGCTTCTAATTTTTGGCGTTCTGCTTGTTCTACTTCCAATTGTTTTTGTGCTGCCAACAGTTTTTCGGCTTGCCGTGGGCTGTGGCGTACGTCTCTTGCTCCATTTAAGTGGTGGGTTTTAGAAGAGGATTGCATTGGGGAGTTTACATCTGCTTCTAATCCTCTTTTTCTAGATTCCGCAGCCTCAGGAGGGTTTGGATTATGAGCTTGAGGTGTAGAAGGCCCTTTTTTCGGTGTTTTTGGTGGTTTTGGGGAGACAGCGGGCTCGTCGTGCTCGAGTTCTTTTCTTTTTAGTGCATCTTTTTGAGCTTGGGCTTGTCTCCTTTGTTTTTCTTCTTCTATTTGCTGTGCTTTTATTAGGGCTTCTCTTTCTTGATGGGCTGCCATAATATCATAACCCAATATAGTGCGAATTCTTGCTCTTGGGGTTGGGCCTAATACAGTATTGTTATCCCCGAGTAAAATGGCAAATGTAAAAATATTTTCTAATTGGGCTTCGGCATCGTGATCTTGAAATCTTTCCTCTCCCAATAAGTTGAACTTTAATCGAAGTACCTCTGCGGGGGTATAAACAACCGTTCTTTTTTTCAGTTCAGCTCGCTCACGGTCAACATACATAAAAATCGAGGCCTGTAGACAGAGTTCATGTTCAAATGCATCTCGACCGCCTACAGTAGTCGGGATCTTAAGAACTCTTTGTTTTGCCAAATATGGTTTTCTTGCCTCCTCAATCGCTGATTTCCTTTTTCTGATGCTTATGAGCTCTCTTTCCGCCCTTGTGACAGCGCTACCCAGAGTTTCTATTTCTTGTATTAATTGTTGCTGCCTCGCCTCAAGCGATGCTTTTTCCCGTATTTGATTCTGTTGTATTCTCAATAATAATTCATGTGTACGTTCTTTTTCTTGCATTGGACAATTTGAAAGTCCGGGTATTAAGTCTAAATCCCTCTGCGTGTTTTTTAGATGTAAAGTCAGTTTAAGAATCGCTGCTCCAAGTTGATCTACTTCAG
>Ga0206800_1058_pt1 | contig 20381 bp, 17 predicted proteins | sample Alteio_BWOrgCont_64_FD_152898 | JGI IMG/M metagenome (GOLD analysis project Ga0206800, IMG submission 152898) | Enriched cells from forest soil in Barre Woods Harvard Forest LTER site, Petersham, Massachusetts, United States -... | ecosystem: Environmental > Terrestrial > Soil > Temperate forest >... | reverse complement strand
CTTGCGGGTAAAGATAGGTGTGATGCCTCGACGGATCCATCTCGTGTTAAAAACGCATTTCAAGAATTTAATTTTTCTGGCTGTACTTGTTGGATGTCGTGTTCGGAACCGCATTGTCCAGAAAACCAAAAAAGACGGGAACTGTACCTGTCGCATACATCCTCATTTATAATATCGCCATCTGACGGTTCCTATCAAATTCGATTTTTGGATTTACGTACCACCCAAAAAACTCCCTTTCGACCCATGTTTGTATTGGGAAAAACGCTTCACAATAGCGATCTTCTTCTTTATAACTTGTTTGATTCTCTCACCCCAGGATATTGTATCACACCATTAGAAGCCTTAAAATTACACCTCAGTTTATAGTTTTTTTTTCTTTTCACACAAACTCGTTGATACGTAGAAAACACATAAACTCGTCAAGCGAAAAAAAAAGTAAACATTTCTTCAACTATCTCTTGTTTTTTGAGCGTGGGTGGATATGTGGCGCTTTCTCTGTTTTTCCTTTAATGAGTCCGGAGGAGAGGTCACATATAATCGAGAAACAAACAGCGAATCATGGAAAAAAATGATCCAATACATCGGGTCATTAGAGTTGGATGTGTTTGTTCTCGGGACCCAAGAATCCAGTACACAAGATAATACACTTGTGTGCAGGAAAAAAAAGAGTTATTTCCATGAGCGGTTTCTGGATCTTCCAAACATGACTCTATTATTCACGCATTCGATGCCCGCCTGTATACCATTACGAACAAAAAATGTTCGGACATCGGTGTTCATTTCAAACAAGCGATTTGAAATACAACAAAAACAACAACCGCAATCGCCACTTATTTCAGAGTCCAATTTTGCGTCTTGTGATCCTTCGGTAACAGAATGTTCACAATCGTTGGCGTTAGGAAACGGAAACATTCGATTGACATTTGCCAAACGAGAATTTGAGTATGGAAAAAGTGCCCAGAAATCGAAAATCATGGTTCAACTTGATTGCACGCGACGCAACTGGTTAACACCATTACGATTATGCGTCGTCAATTCGCATTTATATTTCACCGGAACCGAACCCAAACATGGTCTTTTGAGACGACAGTTGGATTTCTTGCAACTGGTACAAGATTTTAAATTGCCAGAAAAGATGAAAGAGAACATTCATACCATCGTGCTCGGTGACTTAAACTTTCGGAATGTGCCACTCTTTACAATCGATGACAAAGGTGCGTGTAAATTACCGAAAACGATCGATCCGAAATTGTCGCAAAAGTTGGTCGGTCTTGGACCTGATTCCTTTGCAAAGAAAAAGGAAAACGATGAAAAATTGTTGCAACTATTTAAAGGTTGTGGTGCCCAAACGTATTTACTGTATAAAAACAAGAAAAAGGAATCGTTGCAGAACATCAATGAATTATATCAGTTTGTCAATTCTCTCTCTTCCTCCATTGTTTCGATTAAAACCACGTTGAAGACGTTGAGTGAGGGAAAAGCCTTGTTACAAAATGATACAAAAGCGATTCTTGCAGGAAAGATTGCAAGAATCAACTACAAATCGCCAAATCTTCCGACAGATGAAGCGACGTTATTGTCATGGGTCATGTTCTTCAAACGACTTTTACCTTCTGTTTACTTGAATACTCCGACGTGTCGATTGTTGAGTACCAGAACGAACGAAATTGATGCAAAATCGAACGATCAAGGGTTATTGCTTCCTGCTTCAGATTATGGATTTGTCGAAAAAGGGACATCTCGCATGCCGTCTACATGTGATCAAATTCTATCCACCATGTTACCTGAATGGATTAAGCCAGTGTCGGTGGGTGACATGAGAGAATCTGATCATTTAGGATTAATGGCTTTATTTGTTGTTCCAGTGAAAAGCCAGAAAACTATGAAAAGTGGTGGTGGTGAAACATTCGTTCGTCGTTTGGTTAACTGCAAAAAATTAGTTCATGGTTCGGATACCGCCACAAAGGACACCGATAAAAACCGCAAGGAAAGTAAAACATTATTTCGTCGCTCGGCTAGACTAGTTGCGTAAGATCTTCTCAAAAGCGATTCAGGTGCACATTAACTGCCTCGTTTTTAACAAATGCATTTAGCAAGAGAGGGATAATGCGGCTGAAATCTGAGCTTCAAATTCATTGTGTGACATAAGCACATGATCGTATGATCTGTACAATCTTTTTTTTCCGTCGAGACTTTGTTCGTTGTATTTGCATTGAATGATTATTCCATTCTTTTTCGTTTCTACCACATCGATACCAACCGGCCCGAATTCCGTACTCCCATGAAACGTACAGTGATCCGTCTTGTCACAAAATAAACATATGGGTGTCTTCTTTTCTCTTGCCCATCTGAGAGGTAAGCGCCACCGACCATATGTCAATGGACCGTTATCCATTATATGATCCTCTTTGTTGAGCCCTAATTTTTTCTCCAAGACCTTGATAAATTCTTTGTATCGGATGCTTTCAGTATCATGATCGATGTAACATCTCATACAGCAGGACGTTCCAGATGCACGTTTCACTGTGCACCCCGATCGTGAACAGCAATCGGATTCATTTTTAATTAGATTTGAAGAAACTGTTTTCATCGTATGTTCGATGATTTCCTGTTCATCTTCATCCAACTCGGTTTGAATCGATTGGTACAATTCATTTTCCACTCGATGCATGATTTTTTGAATTTTGTGGCGAGCTAATTTAGCAGTTCTCACACCGTTTTGCATGAGCTGCAACATACTAATAGCCATCCAAGAATCGTTTTGCTCAGAAGATGAAGATTTTACATCAGCATAATGCAATTCTCGTTTCCGTTTTTTCGTAATCAATTCTTTTCGATGTGATACATACCAATCATTCATCAGTTGAGGCCATTTTAATTCCGATTGAATTTGCTTTAACTCTACTTCAGCCATCTAAAAGAAAGAACAAGAAAGATGGACTAAGAGTTATGAATCGAAAAAAAAAATTTTGAATCAAAAGGTATTTGTCATTGTTAACATTTATGATCAACTACGGGGTGTCGTTCCCTCTTCTATCACTTTTAATGATAATAATTCTTGAACGTTTTTCACAAATCGAAATATCACCGGTTCATAAAAACATTGATCTTCTCCTAATCGCCGGACATAAGGCGCATAAGCGAATTTAAAAAGTCGGAGTTGAAGACCGTCAAAACTCATTGATCCCTGAAAACATTTGTACGAATCCGGTTGTTCATGACGTTTTTTGGAAATCGGTCTTCCATATGAAAACGTGCGCCATTTGGCAATGGAAAAATGGACACTGAAAGACGATAAAGGATCCCACGACGGGTTGGGGTAACCAATTTGAAAGTGTACCGAAAAATTATCGTCAAAATTTTCTTTGATACTTTCATCGAACAAACGTTTCAATTTATTTCGATCCTCTTGATCGACTTCTGTTGATTCGTTCAATACCAACTCCAGATTGTTGCCAATTATCCGTCCCGACTTGGTTTTCTCTTCTTCGTCCCAACGAAAGGTGGAACGTTCGACGACCCAAAATCGATCCGGAAACACCAAATAATCTTCTTCATCGTCCGTATCATAATCCTTTCCTTTTTCTAATTTTCTGTAAATGAATCGAAACATCTCCAAATAACCACTTTGGAACCAGACGTAAACGCCGTCCGATCGTAACGGAAAGGAGATTGAATACGAAGCAATGAGTTGAATTAACGGCAGAGCTAGTCTATGCAAAAATGGATGTATTTCGCTGGTTTTATTAACAACCGCCGACTTCCAATCGATCCAACAAGTCATCTAAAAATCAAAGGTAATGAAAATCTTTTTTTTTTGTCATTCTGTTTTTTTTATTCTGTTTTTTTTTATTTTGTTTATGTATGAGTCTGTTCCCGGAAGAATTGCGTTTATACTATTCTCGATTGTTTCCATATAAAGAAATATGGCAATTTTATGCTGATGAGAAACATCGAGAATGGAGTGTCACACTATCCAATGATCTGTTTGTCCGCGATTTGAAATTTGCAAATGAAACCGAACTGAAAAAATATCTGTTGCTGAAACTGCCGTCAAAGATTGACGTGGGAGGTTTCACACATTTACGAGAACTCGTATTTGATTTGGATCTAACCGATTATGATGATGTTCGGAAAGGGTTATGTGGATGTCAAGAGGCCTGCATGTGTTCAATCTGTTGGCAAATGATGGTTGGCGGAGCAAAAGTCTTGCATGAAATGTTACAGATGGATTTTGGATACTCTCAAATCACATGGGTGTTTTCAGGACGTCGTGGTTTACATTGTTGGGTATCCGACCCTTCAGCAACAGCGTTGTCTTTTGAAGCGAGATGTGCCATTATCAAATATCTTACCGTTGACAGAAAATATCTCTCTCATCCCGTCTTTGAACGGGCGTACAAGATTCTTAAACCCATATTTTTCAAAAGCATTTGGCCAGTGTTAGTCAAACGCGATGCGAAAAACCAAATTGTTGAAATGCAAGAGAAGAATGAAAATGTTGAATTTGCCAAGTCTGTCATCTTTCAATATTTATATCCACGAATCGACGCAAATGTAACGAAACAACTCAATCATTTATTGAAAATTCCTTTTTCTTTTCATCCGAAAACGGCGCGACTCTGTTTACCAATTTCCATTGAGAGAATCGACGAATTTGTACCCCATAATGTTCCTACATTATCTCAATTATGTGCCGATCTGAATGTAACAGACGTCATGAAACGTAAATATGTACGGGAACTTGAAGCCGCGAAATTACTGCTCAAAAAATAAGTCCGGCAACTTGAAGCTGCGAAAGTACTGATCAAAAAATAATCTATTCTTTTTTTTCCGAATTCATGCGGTCAAATCGATTGATAGCTGGAGGAACCATCAAAACAAAACGTTCAAATAGCCAAGACTCAGAAAAAGAAAAACCGTCAGAAAAACCGTCAGAAAAAGCGTCAGAAAAAGGTAAAGAAAAAATGATTGGAAAAGGTTCCTATGGTTGTGCATTTTATCCCGCCGAACATCCGTTGTCTTTGGTTCCACTCGTTCTCAAATTGAAAACGGAAGAATCAATGACCAACGAATTTCAAATTAGAGATCATATCATCAAACATTGGACGTGTTTGGAACCCTATACGAACTTCTTTCTGTTACCACTGCAAGATATAAAATGTGATCTCGACAAGACACTAACACAATTCGGCGATCGATGTCCGTCCAATATACCATTGACTTGTTTTTACGAGCTCTATGGTGGTAAAAAGCTATTAAGTGATGAAAACGTCAAGTCTCACTTATCACCGTTAGAAAAAGTGGGCGTCACTTATCGATTAATCATGGCCTTGAAATTTTTGTTTGAAATGGGTATTCGGCACAAGGATTTAAACGTCGGTAAAAATACAATTTTGGATGAACACAACCGGCCGCGAATTTTGGATTTTGGCGAAGCAGAAATCGAACAAGACATGGAAAAAGATCGCTCGAAAGATAAAATTTTTCCGGAAGATGCTAACGGTTATGATTTGGAGTACATGATTCTCGATTCTGGCTATGATGACTTGTATTTGCGATTTACAGACAATTGGAAAATCAATGACGAACCCGATGAAGAAGGAGGGGTGGATGTCTATGTGGTATTGTTGCTTTTGACAGATTTTCTTGAAAAGAATGGAGGCAAAGATTGGTTAGTCCCATGTACAAACAAAACAATGAAAAAACGTCATTATCGAAGATTAATTAATCGTGATTTGTAATGTGTCATCATCATGCATTGCGAAGAAAGACAACGTCCGCTTGTGTTTCGATATTTCTACCCACGCATTGATACCAATGTTACAAAGCAAATCAATCACTCGCTCAAAATTCCGTTTTCCCTACATCCGAAAACGCAACGTATCTGTCTACCGATCGACGTTAATCATATTGATTCCTTTGTACCATATGATGTACCAAAACTAAGTCAATTATGGGCCGATCTGAACGAAAAAGATGTTACAAAACGGAAGCATATGAAACAATTTCAAACGGGTCAACAACTTGTCATCCCGCCGATCCTCTTTCAATCTATTTAAAAAAAAATAATAACTAATTTTGTTTGTTTAGTCATCCGGTGTTTTTTTTTTGTTTATTCTTTCTAGAATGTCAACAAACGAGTATCTGGGCCAACTCTTTGGTCTGAACAAAGAATGTCATCATTGCAAATCATGGGGATGTCTTCGTTCCCATGAAGAAGATGAGGAAACACAAAGACCAAAAGGTATTATTCCCGAGATATTATCTTCATTAATGGATGAACGTCGAAAGGTGAAAGAAGAAATGCAAACGCGAAAGAGAAACGAACAAACAAAAACAACAATGTTTTTGACATCGGAGTCGAAAAGTCTCGTCCAGACGAGATCACCATCGTTCGATTGGAAAGGTTGTTCGATTGATGGACTCCTCTACTATAATGGACGGGTGATGTCCGGACAGATTCCGGAAAAGTTAACCTTTCGATCCTCAAATCTTCCGTATGTAACAGAAAAAGAAGAAGATCGTGATCTTCCTATGTTCGGTCCATTTACATCAGGCTTGAAAAGCGAGCTCACAGAAAAGAGTGAATTTCGCCCGTTATTGTTATCAATTTATCAATTACATTGGGAAGCGCGATTCCATTTCGACTCCAAGATAGATCGAATGTCACAAATTCAAGAACGACACGTACGATCACAGCTATTAAAAGATGCTTTACACAATGTATACGGATCACACCAAACATTTTTCAAAACAAACGCGATCGAGTTTCTTCAAGAATTTGTTTCTTTTGTACCGATAGTGACTCGGAAAAGTATTGATCAAGAAATGGTTACAAGACATACATTTTATCGATCACTTTTAATTCGATCAGTCTGGAAAAGCCAAGGTTGCACGATCGCATTCCCCAATTGGTGGTATGATCAATTTAAACCTTGCTCGACTCTTGTTGGTTTCGTTTCATTCTCAAAATTATCGAATTTTTGAGAGTAGAACCCCCCTCCGCCATGAACTTAATTGAAAGATTTCGAGAGAAGGTTGTCTCAGTCTTTTTTCTTTTTGTTCTCTTAGACAGATGACCGAACCGCAGGTTTCTCCCGGTTCTCTCAGTTCTCTCAGTCGGCAATTAGGGGTCGCATGGAAACGAATCTCGGTAACAAGAGAGCCATATTGGACATCCGACGAAAAAAAAAAATTGGTTCAATTCTCTTGATTCGGTTCTCACAGCGTCGAGATCTCGACAGTGGTCTCCACTGATTCATCTCATTTTAGCGTACGCTGAACCAGCCCTAAAAATATCTGAATATCGAAACGAATTCGAGAAAACTCACGTCAGTTTCAGAATCAGCGGCGAATGGTTCGTCTATGAAAACGAGGACCAAGACAAAATAGATGATCGGACAACAGATGCCTTTTTATTGCTAACGTTTGGTGACCTAGCCATCATTATGGATCCTGATTTGGTGTTGAAAGTGTCAAAAAGCGAAAATCGTTGGTTTCAACGGAAAACCCCCGGAGAGACATACATGAAAGTGATTACTCGGCTTGTGCAAGAAATGCCTACTAAGCCGTTGTGCGAACTGATGTACGTTTTTTTTCTCTCTCTTGAGTAAAGATTTTAACTGATGTGTTGATCATTGTTATATCAGGCAAGTAAACCCGACATCAAATGAACATGAGCGCCATTCCATGATTCGCGAACTTTCTCTCATACAAAACGCTCACAAAAAGAGAAAAATAAAACGAGTTTCAGCAAAATAATACATGAAAATTTGACAATTCCAATTAAGGAGAAAAGATTTTGTTCTATTTTTTTTTTGTTCTTTTGATCTTCATGTCTGCTCCAGCCGTATCATCTTTTTTACAAGTTCCTCGATTTATCGTACATTTAGATGGTCCGGCGAAAACTCGATGGAATCATATCTTGTGGTATTAGAAAATCTAATCAAGGGATCATCACTGCTGAGTGATGAGAGTTATTGGAATTAAGTAACGACTTGGCCATTTTCTGTAAGCGATATTCTCGAGAATTGATGTAAGAAAGGGCGTTTTTCAGAATGTTAACCGCTCCGACACGATCACGGTTCCACCAGATTCCGCAATCAGTGTTGTCACACTTGCGCAATCCTCGGATTTCATGATCTTTTGCTTCAACATTCTTTAATTCTAGTCTTTCTTTCTGTTTCCGTTTCTTCTTCCAAGGTGGATCACCCTTTCTTTTTACAACTGATAACCATTTTTCACAACATGGACATAATTTTGAGGAATACGATTCTCGAGTGTTTAAGACAAGAAAATCACGAGCTAGACGACGCCGCAAACCCACTTGGGGCATTGGAGCTAATCCTCGAAAATGTCGAGTTTGGTCTTTACTCCAGTCCCCCATGCATAAAATCACATCATTACCAAATCTTTCTTTGAGATTTCGACACAGTTGACTTTCACTCTGTTGTTTTTTGATAAATGAATCCATTCGAAATTTACGGTACACTTGCTTTGAATAGAATTCAAAAAGTGGCGTTTCAAATTTCCACCGCAATTTCAAATATGCCAAATAATCATTGACACTCGAACAGGTAGAATTGCTTTGAGAAAGTTGACGTTCCATTTCCATCAGTTTTTCATCTGATTGTTTCCATTTTTCTTTCTTGCGTTGATATTTTTTGGTTAAAAGTTGATGATCTCTGAAACCACGAGTGAATGAATACGTCAAACATTCCTTTTTTTCATGCTTCGCCTTTGTCACGTACAACAAATTATGCAGACCAGGATCTACTCCGACGAATTTACTTTCATGTTCTTTTACCCACGCTTTTCTCTTTTCTGAGTTTGTAAAAATGGGTAAATCAAACATTCCTTTGCTTCTCATTTCGTCGTCTTTCAAGAAACACGTATTGCTCCTTTGATTCTTCTCGGATTTCTTTTTCCCACTTAAGGCCGGTTTATGCATATGAAACGAACAACTGACTCCATCGGTGTCCAACAAATATTTAAATTTTTTGTTCTTGGTTTCCAATAATTTGGTGCCAAAGACATAATTCCAAATAAATTCATCAGAATCTCCTTTGACGGGTAGATTCGCACACGAGGCGATGGATTTTAACGTTGCAGTATTCAGTGTAATAGAGCCCGTAACAAAAGAATGTTGCTGCGGCAACAAAGCAAAACCTTTCACTCCACATTCTTCGCATTTTTTGAGCATTGTCCACATCGCTCGTAAATATAAATGTGGATTTTGTTTGAGATGATCTTCGAATGACATATTATTCGCGCGTGTTGGAAATAGTGCATATTGAGTTTCAAACCATTGGTTGACAGTTGATGATTGTTGAATCATTTGCGACTCAACTAGTGAAAATTCCTTAAAATCTTGCATCTTATTGTCACAATCCAAGATAGCATTTTGGAGGGCTACATAGAATTTCTTTTGCTGATGTCTCGGTATTTGTTTGGAAAGTGGTAATACTAATCGAAGATACTTTACATGTCGCTTATGGAAATGCATCCAGATATTATTTTTGATGGCTGTCTCCATTCGAACTATGCTGTAATTTTTAATTGATGTGAGAATACCATCGCGATACGGTAATTGATGATACTCCCGATTTGTTTCTTTCATTAACCGCTTCCATTCTTTTATATACGTATTTCGCAATTCGTCGTCCATCTTGAAATTTTTCTCTTCTCTATTCTCCAATCGACTACAAGCATTTAAAAGTTGACATAGGTCGTTATGTTTGATTTCCGGAATGTCTTTCTTTTGTTCCAAAAAACGTCGAATATGTAGATTATACAACTGATACATCAACGAGACAATCCGATGATTTCTCTCACACGCGTCATGCAACTTCTCCATAAACTCGTTCTTCTCATTGTCTTTTTCACCACAAGACAAAAACGACTTCATAGGGACTCGAATACATGCATGAGTTTCAAGCGGTTTTTGCGCTACTTTTCGTTTCTTTTTCTTCTCTTCGCCTTCTTCGATAGCTTGTTCATCATCTCCAGCTCTTTTACGTTTCCGCATCCCATCCTATGCAAGAAACAAAAAAGGACAAATGGAGTCGATCTAATATTTTAAAATTCAATTGTCCAATTCCAGCAAAAAAATCGTGATTGAAAAAACTTGTTTTTTGTTATTTGAAAGAATTTTTGTCCGCAATGATTTCCACTCTAGAAACTCGTAAAAAAAAATATTTCGTTCTTACTCGGCTCGGTAACATTTAATGTGATTACTCCATAATAACACTCCTAATCCGGTTACACATTTGATAGAACAATCTCCATAAGACGAATGCCATTCTCCAACATGAGCACACTTTGCTGGACAATTGTTTTCTTCACAAAATTGGGTTTTACAAGCGGAACAGGTCTTGGTGGGAGATGCGAATTGAACAGCTTTTGGAGACGATAGCTATTATCATCATGGCCCATTTTAAATGAAGAAACCATTTATTCGCGTATCCCATCTCGTCAAAACATGAAGAGCTGCAATTACGTGTTGGGCGACTGACCGGTTTCTACTCGTTACTAGTATTTTTTTTCTATGTCTGTCTGGTATATATTTTTTCTGCGGGATTTTTTCAATGTCTGTATGTGATTCATAATTTAATAATAATTTGTTGCTGCTGTTTTTTTTTCATTTTTGGCAATTTTCTCATACGATTTTTTTCACCTACCAATTTTTTCTCTTGTTTCTTTTTTTTTCTGTATTTTTGTTTATTTCATACATAAGCCGTTCAGCTCAACACTCACATTTTTTTTTGTTGTGTGTTGTTCTTTACCAGAAATTTTACGTACGTACTTACGAGAACCAAAATGTCTTCTGATCCAACGACGACGACGACGACCACTACGACCACAACACCGGTTCCAACGACGGATGTTCCTATGACGGATGGTAAAAAAGAAGAAAAGGTGAAGAAGCCGAAAAAGGCTAAGGAAGATGGGGAAAAGAAACCCAAAAAAGTGAAGAAGGCAAAAAAAGATGATGATGGCGGCGATGAGGACGACAAGCCGAAAAAGAAAAAATCAAAATCAAATGATGGGACGGAAAAGCCGAAGAAAGCCAAAAAATCAAAAGAGAGTGATGGTGAGAAAACGAAAAAGAAATCGAAAAAATCAAAATCCGATGATGGTGAGGATGATGGCGATTCAGGAGAAAAGAAGAAGAAAAAGAAACGCAAGACGAAAGAGAAGAAAGCCGGTCCCAAAAAAGCCTTGTCTGGCTACTTGTTCTTTTGTGAATCGGCAAGACCGGGTATCAAAGCTCAAAATCCAGCGATGGCCATGAAAGATATTGGTACACTTTTGGGTCAACAGTGGGGTAAATTGTCGGAAGATGAAAAGAAACCCTTCCAGGCCAAACACGACGCCGACGTGGTTCGTTATGAAAAAGAATTGGCTGAATTGAAATTGAAAAACAAGGATGCTGATGCAGAGGCCGAAGCCAAGAAGAAACCGAAAGGACCCAAGAGTGCCTTTTTGTTTTATTCGACGAGTGAACGGCCGAAAATTCAAAATCAACCCGGACCGGATGGTAAAAAAATGTCGTTCGGTGAAGTTGGAAAGTTGATCGGTGAGCGTTGGGGTAAATTGTCGGATGAAGAAAAGAAACCGTATTTGGAATTAAATAAAGCCGACAAGGAAAAATGTGCCGCAAACAAAGCGGAATATGAAAAGAAGTATGGTAAAATTCCGAAACAGCAGCGCAAATCGAAAAAGAAGAAATCATCATCAGATTCAGATGATGATTAACACTTGCATGTCCACCATTCTCTTGCACACGCATCGCTTCCTCGTAGTCTTGGGCCCCATCTCCCTCCGCTCCAAATAATTTAGTTGCAAAAAAAGGAAAAAAATTTATTTGATCTGTCTTCGTATCTATAATCTCTTTTGAGCATAATGAATGAGCCGAAATAGTGAGGGAATAGTGTATTAGAAAAATGGGAAACGGAAAACGGGGACGGGCAACGGAAAACAGAGTAACTATTCAAGTATTTCTTCGAGAGTCTGGCGTATTATTGGATAAATGGGTCGATTAATTGGACGACGACGTAACGGTCTTGTTCGGGGCACAACCACGTTGCGTTTTCGTCGTTTCTTGCGTTCTTGTCCGTGTAACCATCGATCGAAATCTTGTTTTCTTTTTAAATTTCTACGCTCTTCTTTTTGTTCTTTTTCACTTGGAGGAGGTGACGGAGGAACATCGAGTGCTTGTGCTTCGCGAATCGGTTTTCCTCGACGAAAATACTCAAATATGATCATCCATAAAACAGGGGGTAAAAGAGAATGACTCCCATGAGAAGCCCAACGATATTTTGTAACATAGGAAAGAAATTCTTGTGATGTCACAGAAGCAACATTGAATGCGGGTTGAACTTGAATCACTGATTTAAACACACCCGTACCTATTCGGAGAGTACAACAAAAAAAATAAAAAAAAGTTTCCTGTCGTTTTGAGAATGTACCTCGTGGCAATTTATCGTTGTCCTGGCGTTGATAATACACCCCTTTAATCATCATGGTGACTTCAACATAGGAATCTTTGATAAATGCTGTCGCTGGATCAGTTTTCATTTCGGATCCGTCGATGAGAAATGAACACTTGATTTGTTGATGTTCCAAGCCTGGTCCACCTTTGACACCGCGAATGGGAAGTCGAATCTCATCGGGCCATCGGTTGGGTAACGACACATCAATAACTGCGTCATCTGTATCATCCGTAACATCCGTAACATCCGTAACAGAGTCTGTTTTCTCCGGAACAGAGTCGTCTGTGTTCTCGGTAAGAGTGTCTTTTTTCTCCGAGTTGATTTCTTTTTCATCATTCGTCATCGTCGTTGGCTGGAAAATTGTTTCTTTCATCTCTCCTTCACTTTTCGGTTTGCCGATGCGTAACATCGGATACCATGTTGCTTGTTTCGTCAACCGCTGTAACAACTTTTTCCCGTTTAATTTCAGCAATTGAATGGGAGAATAAAATTCCTTGAGAAAAAAACGGTTTTCATGCAAAAGATGTTTTAATCGTAATTCTACCGCCTGAAGCAATCGTACTTCTTCCAATCGATCCAGTTCAAGACAGAGAGCAATTCGACCAAATGCATCTCTTGTAATATCCTCATTCATAAACCCGTGCAGTACAATGGGTAAATATTCACGTAAGGACTCTTTTCTGGACAAGCCTCTGTCACGAATGTATGTCGAGTCTGTAAACCAATTTTTGACGATCGACTCCTCTTCTTTGCTCAACGTTGAGATCGTTTTCTCGCGAATTGCAGAAAGCACCGTAGGCATCTTCAAGGTTGTCAAACTAACCTCTTTCGGTAGTGGAAAGATCACCGGAACATATAAAAACTTCAGCGGATAGTAATGAAAATCCATATTTAACGCATCGATACCAATTCGTGGCACATCATCTATAGAAATCAATCGCTGGTCGTCATCCACATGACCGTAAAACTGTCTCAAATCGCTTTCCTCCAACGTCCAACTGCTATTATCTTCATCTGGCTTTTGTTGGGCTGCGCATTCTTCTTCAATTTGCTTCTCTTGTTGTCTGTTCTCAAAAAAAAACACACGGGGGTTATATCCAAAGCGAAATAGCCAAATGTGGATCTGTTTTTTTTTTACTTGCTCTTACTGTATCTGACGTTTATATGATAATGACCAAACTCGCATCGCTTCTCTGTCTAGTCTCCTCTTGCGTTCCATTTCATTTTCCGTTTCGTCATCATGATCAATGACATCAGAATCCATTTTTTTTTCAACTAAAAACGACAAAAAAAAACGAGAGTCAAGGTTCAGAAAAAAAAAATTTATTTATTTTTATGTTGTTTTTGCAAGTAAATTTTTGGGAACCGGTATGTTTTTCCATTGTTGAACTAAGCCTGTTGATCGTCGAAACAATAATGGTCGTTTCAGATTAAGTCCTCTTTTTTTATTGCGCGGAAAGTCTGGCGTTAACAATCCATTTCCAAGAAACCACACCGTTTCACACAAAGGAATAGTAGGCGTCCACCAAGAATCATTTTTATTTGCAAGGGGTGGAACTGCGCGAATGAGATATTGGAAGGAATCCTTACGTGTATCCAAAATTTCGGTGACAGCTCGATATTCACCCATCTCTCGTTGAAGTACGATTGTATCAAGGTGGAGAAATTTGGCCAAACGACAAATTGGCTGATCCAATAGATCAAACGCTCCGAGACCCGGTTCCCATTTGGATGTTTGTTCGTGACATGGATACAAGGAATTAATCCCGAGCTCTTTTATGGGTTGAACGTGTTTTTCGTCATTCAAAATTTGAAAGAAAAACGGTTGGACAATTTCATTCCATATCCGCAATTCCTGTCTCGTTTCATTTGTCTTCTCGTCTTTGATTGTTTTGGTATCGTACAAATCTGGCAAAATCGGTTTTACTCTTTGATACAGGGCCCGATCAATTTCGTTCCAAATCCGAATTCGATCATTCTTTTCGTCTGTTTGAAACCTCATAGTTTCGGTTACTCCATCGAACAGATATTGTACGGAAATTTGAAAACCAATCCATTCAAAATTACGTGTATACAACCGTTCGAAATTAGTGACAAACGCATCGAAGAATTTGTGTTCTTTTCGTTTATCGTTTCTACGCAACACCGAAAATATCCATTTCTTTCCCGCTTTCTTTTCCACATGTTCAACGATGTCTTCAATTTCCGATAATTTCGGAAATGAAAATTTTTCTCGGGATTCCTTCACGGCCGCATTCAACAACGACGACAGAATGCCAAATGATTCTTCATCCATTCCTTGATCGGTAAAATCAACATCTGGACCCAATTGTACAGCTTCATCCTCGATTTCACCTAAGAACTCAAGAATCTGCGTTTCGTCAAACAAGTTGCGAATGCGATGAACAAGTGTTCGCAATGCATGAGCTTTCGTCGCCGTGATAAGCGTCGATCCCAACTCTAACAATGTCGTACTGGAGGGTTCAACATAATAAAACATCCCGCAGAAACTTATCAAATCGTGTGACTTATCAGACGATTCGTTATCATAATACAAACCTGGGTAGCGGACGACGGGCAAGTAATATTTCACAATCGATGGTCGAACAAATTTCTTCGGTACAAGTTCATACATCATTGTTTTCGGCCGTCTCGTAAAAACGTACCTTGCGTCATTCTCTTGTTGTTTTTTTGTATTTGCGTTTTTCGTTGCATCATGGTAACGTTCTCTTGCTAGATCGGCTTCTTTTCTCTGTTCCAAAAGCGTTGGTTTTTTCCAATAGAATTGTTTTTGTTTGGCACTCTGTTTCTTTGGTTTCGTTCGAGCGGTTCTTCTTTGATGCATCTCACCAATTCAAGCATTTAATTTGCATTGAATTTACTCTTTTAACTGAGTGAAGAAGAAATGACAAAAAAAAAAATATAAGCAACGTTGGATATTCACCAAACAAAAAAAAAACAACGAGAAGAAGAAATATACACGCAAGATGGGTCAAAGAGGATCACGCATGAGTGAAGATGTAACACTGGCGAAAAAAGTCAAGTCACAACATAATTCATCTCAAAACAAGAAGGATATTAAATTTGACGACAAAAGTGGCGCCAAAAGTGGAAACAAGATCGAAAACAACTTTGACACCACAATGGACGGAAAAAATGATCACAAGAGTGACACAACTCCTGACAAGAAAGGCGAGATCAAAGCAGACGATGGAAAATCGTCACTCGCTTTAATAGAGCAAAAGGCATCATTGGTGAACTCGACTGATAAGAAAACATCAGATATAAAACGACAACAATCGATCATCATTACAAAACCCATACCAAAGTCCAAGTCCACCAAAAAGTCAAGAGCAGGTCAAATCGTAACATCAACGAAACCCACAAGTATTCCAACGACACAAACAACAGGTCCAACGACACAACCACCTGGTTCAACGACACAACCACCCGGTTCAACGACACAACCACCTGGTCAAACACCATTAAGGAAAAAATTAAAAGCTTTTTTAGCCAAAGAATTACAACAACCATCACAAGATGCACAACCACAATCCGCACCAGCTGCACAATCCGCACCAGATCCACAATCGACACAATCAACATCTCAGGTATCAGCAACTCTTAACGGCGTCAGTACCACGACGATTCCCGTTACTCTTCCGGATCCTTCTTGTACCTATTTCATTGGTTTTGGCTCTCAATTAACTGGCGATTGTCAAGTTGACGGTCATGTCGGCGACATTCAGTTGTCATCGTTTTCATGGGGAGCCGGTGTCACACACTCCATTTCACCTATTGGAGTCACTGTAGGACGACCAAATTTTCATCCGTTTTCCGTCAAAAAGACTCTCGATTCTACATCCCCTTCGTTGTTTTTCTCTGCCGCCAATGGCGACGTTTTCACTTCGGTAACGATATCTTGTCGAAAATCGGGATCTTCAACCGATTTCTTCACTATTTCCTTTTCGGATGTAGTGATTTCTTCGTATTCTACATCATCTTCCCCTTCTTCTACACCAACAGAAGAGATTTCATTTATTTTCCAGAAAATGACAATGAGCCAAAATGAACCGAACAACGCTCCGATTACCGCCTCTTGGACCATTTTTCAATCGTAATTGTTTTTTTTATGATAAATACGTTCTTAACCGATTTAACTTTTTTTATTTTTTTTTTGGATAGATTGGGAGAGTTATGGGAACAATGGTTTCATTTATGAGTAGCATGGTGAACGGATTATATGACAATATGAATGAGAAAAATGAAAAAACATTGGATAAATCGTGGACTTCTGTCTTTGGTACAGCAGTAATGGAAAGTGGTTTGGCGAAACAAATGTTTTTATTCACTGTTCAAAAGACGTTGAAATTAACTCCTGAACAATCGAAAGAAGCAGAACTGTTATTTGATCAGTTCTACAACAATTATTACAAAAAATCTCAATTAGCGAAAGATCAAAAGAAAGCTGATGATGATAAAGATCCCTTTCAACCCTTGTATGCATTAATGTTGCCTCAAGATCCTCTGCATCAACCATCTAATCAACCATCACTACGACTACCAACACCGTCTGCACCGTCAGCACCGTCAGTACCATCATCAGAACATTTAAACAAACCAAAAACAAGAAAATATTCTCCCCTTTATCCAAAACTCCCGTTACCGAAATCAAGTCCAATTATTCCACCAAGCAAGTCAAACAAGTCAAGCAAGTCAAACAAGGAAAAGTCTGATGACAAATTGGACAGTTATATTCGTGAAATTGCTCCTTTCGGATGTGTAAAACTTGCTATTGATCAAATCTCTCAACCCATGTTGACATCATTGATTAAAACTCTCAAAGAAAATCCAACATGCAGCATTACTCTTGACGATTTACTCAATCCCGAGACCTCGAAACTCGTACCAGGTGTCTCGGCTATCATTCAGTTTGTAAATGGACAATGGCATTCTTTTCTTTATCGACATTCCGCAATTGAATCCTGGCTCTCGAAACAAAGTGTGAATCCAGCCAATCAAGCCCAAGTGGATTCTCGAAGAGATTTATTCATACTTTCATAAACAAACCAAGAAAAAGAAAATTTGTTCCACTGTTTTTTTTTTCGTTTTCTACTTTTTTGGTCATTATTTTAACTGTGCTTTTTGGTCATAATGATGCAAAAAATTCACAACGTCAACAGGATAATTGAGAGATTCATAGTTTTTACCAACACCACATGTTTGTCCTAAATTGAATGCTGCATACCGAGATAGATTTTCCTGTCCAATGAGTTTTGCAAGTTCTTGATCCGTGAATCCGATTGGATTTTTTGGTTTTGGCAAATCTTTTACGGACGGATATTTCGCTGACAGTAAAGATAATTTGAATTGACCTGGCCATAAATCAACTCCTTCTTGGAAAAAGCGAACTTTGGGAAAGATTCGTCCATAATTGAGATGATTTAGGTGTGCAGGCATGCGAATGTTTCCACGACTGTAAATATGAGTTAGGTTGGGAAAAGTGTGAGGTGTTAACCAATTTTTCACAAAGCCTGTTTGACACTCTGATAAAAAAATCTTTTGGGTTGTTGGAAATTGCATGGAATGTAATAAAACTTGACTTTCTCGTGGAAGATTGATACATCGGTGGGCATCAATTACATTTATACATTTGAATTCGTTTCGTAATCTGAGTTTCGAGAGTAATCGCGTCGGTTCACCGCGTAGTGTCAACACACTTTGTTTCGGGCATTTTGGCGTGACCGGCGACAACAAATAACGTATCGATGCGACAGCTTTTCTGGTTCCCATGAAAATACAAAAAAAATCTCAACATCAAACAAAAAAAGAAACAAAGAAAAACTCAGAAAGAATGTTCTCTCTTTTTTTCTTCTAAATTCTTTTTTTTTGTATAGCTCGCACAAACAGCAGGTTTTTTTTTGTCGGAAGTATGATGGATTTCTTTTCGGCGGGAACAATTGCAGGAGCGTGTGCAACGGTGGCTGGTCATCCATTTGATAGTGTGAAAATCATGTGTCAAATAACACAACATCCGTCAATTATCGAATCGGCCAAACGAATTTCCATCTTGCATGGATGGAAAGGTTTTTTCCACGGTTTAACAATTCCATTGACCACACGATCAGTAACGAAAGGTGTCAATTTTGCTGTGTATGAAATGTCGTTATCAAAATTGGAACAACAGCAAAAAACACGCAGAGGGAATCATCGAATGTATAGCGAAATCATGGCTGGAATGTTATCCGGCTGTGCCTCAGGAGTGATAGCGGCACCGACAGAATTCATGAAAATTCACGCTCAAGTGATTGGAAAAGGCTACCGAAATTTGCCTTACAAACAAATCTTCAAGGGATTCAATGTCACCTTAGCACGTGATATTCTCTTCTTTGCTCCATATTACACTCTCTATCGTCAATTGAAAGAATCGTGAAGACGGTGGTTTGATTTATCGACCACACGGTTTTTTCCGTATCCCTCACGTTTTATGGAATTCATTGTCCAAAGAAAATCCGTCCGCATTTCGTGCATTAGCGATATGGGCGTTTGTGCATTTCGGAGAGAAGAAAAGCGAAACGGAAAAAGCAATCCATGCAACGTTATCTGTTTTGGAGCCGCATATTTCCTCATACATTGTTTTATGTAAAGATTTTCAGAAGCACGTGCCGCGACTGAAAACCTTTGGTGATGCCAAGATCACCGTTGGAGACTTGCGCAAAGGTAAACGGATCAACAACATCAAATCCAAACCGGAAACGAAATCAATCAAATCGAAATTGATCACCTCAGTAATAAATCCATCATCAGTCTCCATCAAATCGATTACAAAGTTGTTATCGATACCCCCCACTTCCGAACATCCGGTCCTAACCGCTGTTGATAAAGAATATAAACCAAACGAAAAATTCCGCGATTTCATGGACACGAAAGGGAATACATGGCGTCGCTGTCCGTCACTCACCTGCATGGACGATAAATATTTCGAATGGAATCCGACCACGAATTCGAATTGTCCATACTGTGCAGCATCAACGCTTTTGGCGTTGGACAGCTCTTCAAGAGATGTGAAACGTGAAGATCACGTGAAACGTGAAGATCTCGATATGGAAATCGATGACGGAAAAGCAGTCGGAGTGGTTTGTCAAGCACAGAAATCGACGACCGTCGCTGCACAGAATGATCATCATCATCAATCGAAAAATGATCATCATCATCAATCAAAGAATGATCAGTCAAAGAAAGATCGTGAGTTCGACCCGTCCTGGTTGGAAGTTCTGAAAAGCGATCCGCAACTCAATGAGTTGGTACGAATTGAAACATTCTGTTTGTTTTCTGTTCTTATCTCTGTTGTTCTCCACTGGGTTCCTTGATTTACAGTGGGTAACAGCACAAGCAAAAGCAGCGGCGTTGAAGGTCGAAGAAGAGAAAATCCAACAGTTGAAAAAAGAGAGTGAAACGGAAGAAGCGAAATATGCAGAAAAACAACGAAAAAAAGAGTTAATGCGTTACTTAAAACGACAGCTCGACGAGAACGATACTCTTGAACACGAAATCGAAACTCAACGCCAAGCCCTCGCTGATCGACGAGCGAAATTTCAAGCCAACTGGGCTCTGATTTCGCCCGAAGAAGAAGAAACTGATGGCGCTCAGTTATTCAAACGTCGTCGAACGACTGGTCCGGTTCAATCCGTTGGAACTCCACTCATCGGAATATGAATGAAATAGATCTTTATTTTCCTTGGCTATTTTCCTTTTTTTTTCACTAGCCAATCGTACACAAATAATTGCACACAATGTACGGGAAACGCTCTGGCAATTGTTGGTCTCAGTCCGTGATAGAAGCCTCTTGTTGACCACAAATGTTTACAAATTAGAGAATAA
>Ga0206800_1040_pt2 | contig 20483 bp, 17 predicted proteins | sample Alteio_BWOrgCont_64_FD_152898 | JGI IMG/M metagenome (GOLD analysis project Ga0206800, IMG submission 152898) | Enriched cells from forest soil in Barre Woods Harvard Forest LTER site, Petersham, Massachusetts, United States -... | ecosystem: Environmental > Terrestrial > Soil > Temperate forest >... | reverse complement strand
GGCTACAATTCGCAGCAGCATAGACGGTGGTAATGTTCGGCAAGCGATCTATATGAGCATAGGGCAGAATTTAACGTCGTCGGGAGAAAACCAAGGATTTTTGGAATGTGTGACGACCCAAGCCGTGAATGTTTTGGTGAGCAGCGGCGTGCAATCATTGGTTACCCACACGGACTTTTTAGAAAATGTAGCAACAATGACCGCCGCAACGGTAGTGCAGGCCGTTGCAGAAAGTGTTGGAGATCAAATTCATGAGCAATTAGTGGTTGCGATGAGTTCAGGGAATTCCGGACCTACAGAAAGCAGGGTGTTAAGTGAGCCTGAAGCATCACCGTTAGCTGATGGCCAAGGGCCAACGGCAGACGAACAAAGGCCACGTGTCGTAGCTGCTCCTCGCCAAGGCAGTCACCCAGAAGGTTATGAACGTTATGAAGGGCAGTTCCCAGGAACGTCTTCGCCTAGGCCTTTAGATTTAGGAGGAGGTTTTGGGGTTAGGGATACTGTTGATGCTCCGAGTTCTAATAATGATCTAGAGTTAGGACAGCGGTTTGGCAGAGCGGCGCAAGCCCTGATGGGATCGGCGGCTCTTGGCGCAGAGGCTTCATTTCCCGCTCACAGAAATGAACAACATAATAGTGCTAATCCTAGCAATTCGGCATTAATACTAAGGCCTAGTGGACCAAATCGCGTGAATCCAAATGAAGATCATCAGAGACAAATGGTGCCTGTGGCTCCTAAAGCCCCAGAAAGAAGAAGCCTTTGGGAACGTGGTCAAAAACTGAAAGAAGAATTAGATGAATTTAGGCGACAAAATCAAATTAATCGAAGCGCAGGTTTTTTGGATATGATAACTTTTGGTGCTACGATCCCGTTATCGAGAGGGATTGCAGACAGCAACTCAGTTGGGTATCGGCAGGGCCAAGTTATTGGCGGGGTGACTGATTTGGTTCCAGCACATAGGGGTTTAACATTTGCAGTCAATGAGGGGAGATATGTACATCATGCACTCACTTTGGAAAGAAGAGGTTATATCGGACATATATTTTCAACCGTAAGAGGACAAGTCAAATCAGGCCATATGTCGGATACTTTTTTGAATAGACGGGAGATTACTAAGACTTATTTGAGGAAAGAAAATTTCTTGGGCGAAGATAGGTACGGTAATAAATGGTATGCTGAGAGTAGGTCTGATGGTCAACAATCTTGGGTAAAATTTCATAGGAATGGTAAAATAGTTAGTGGTGGTGTAAATGATTCCCCTCACGAATATCATGAATTATACGGATTATGTAAGCGAAGGAAGTAAAAGGATGAAAATCAACACACTTGACAATTTTAAATCAATATCTTTTTTTTTAATTGAACAAGCCAATACATATGAAGAAGGAGATAAAATGGATTTAGGTTGTATATTAGGAGACATGAATATACGTAACCTATTACATTCAGATTTAAAACCCGCCGTTGCATCAGTATGGCATGATTGGGAATTCTGCCTCGAGCAATTGATCAAAAATAAATCTAAAGATTACTTAGAATCATCAAATACTGCTTTAACTAAAGAACAAGCGTTTATGGCAGCGTTCAATTTCTTAGATTCTTTTTGGGAAAGCAACCATGATGTTACATTGGGTGAAGTGATTCAAGTTGTTGAGCGATGTATTCAAGATGTCGAATCTGGGATCCAAAATCCAGTTTGGAATCAATGGATTCAATATGTAGAGAGTGAAGTTGGTCGTGAATATTCTTTTGATTAAAAAACTTTGCTGTTGTAACTTTCCACAAAAAGGTGGCGCTACGCGCACTTTTTTACTCGCTTTTAGATCCTGTATAATAATGAGTACACCACGGCAACAATTGAACATAAATCGGCAAATTAAGTGGTCGGGTCTTATATGAGCAATTCCACGGATTATTTGGGGAGCACTACAGGTTTTATAGAAGAAATTGCAAGTTGCAAGCATTCTTGCAACCACCAAAACAACCGAACGTCCCGTCATCTCCGCGAAAGCGGAGATCCAGTCGTTAAGATTTTATTGAAATTTTTTGCTATTCCTATATTAAAAAATCTTTAGTGAAAGAGTTGATATTATTACTAACATTTTCTTATAGTTTTGCTGCCCTAATAAATAAGAGTGATTTATGAAAGAGGCATACGTGTACATCATGTCTAGTAAACGAAATGGAACCTTGTATGTTGGGGTAACATCCGATTTGGTTAAGCGAGTTTATGAGCATAAAGCGGGAATTATAGACGGTTTCACTAAAAGATACCGGATAGGAGTCTTGGTTTATTATGAGATGCACGAAAGTATTATGAATGCCATCGAAAGAGAAAAACAATTAAAGAAGTGGAATAGAGATTGGAAGATTGCAATAATCGAGAAATTTAATCCGACTTGGCAAGACTTATACGATAGTATTACGCAATAGAATTTTACCACTGGATCTCCGCTTTCGCGGAGATGACGGGGGCGTGGAGTTGTTGCGATGTTGTTTGTTTTAATCGAACGATTGGTTGACATACATAAGGGGGTGTTACACCAATTTGGGTATTGGTTAGCCCGATTATCCTGGGAACTGGAGTTACTCCAATAGAACCTGGACTTACTCCAATAAAGCCTGAATTCCCCCCTCTAAAATCAGTCGCCATTACACGGACCATCCTTAATAAAACTATTTTTTTATTCAGTTTTTCGATAAGAATACACGGAAATATAAGAAAAAACTTTAATACACCTAACATAGCTGTGGCAATTGTAGTATCCTACGGCTACCGATTATATCCACAATTTGGGGTGTACCTTGTTCCACGATTTTAAATATGAAGATGACGAATGGGGATCAGCAGCCAGATATGCACACATGTCCTATAAAAGAACTAAAGAAGAACCCAGAATGGTTCGTCAAAATGAGATATGTGTCAGCGAACACCAATTATTTACTGCCGGGTTGTTTGGTTGTAGTGCTGTTGCTTTTACAGACGGAAAAAAGAACTTTTTGGCTCATGTCGACGGCCAGACGCGGAGTGCAGACATTGTCAGGGCAATATCAAACAATTTTAATGTCCCAGAACTTGTTCAAGATTGGAAATTTACTATAATTATGTGGAGAAATGCCTCGATGGCGAATACCGAGCCAACGAGAATTATCGAGGATGCTTTACGTACATTAGGCTTAAGTTTCAAGTTGATTGATATGTCCCGAATGGACGAAATTGGCCCCATGACAGAAGTTGGCGTCGATATAACTGGAACATTTTGTGAACAACCTTCAATACAACTTCCAATTCAATCACCAATGAAAGCACCAGAAATTCCATCCTCTAGAGGCTTATTGCCTGAGGTGCCACTGGTTATTGGCAGTAGAATTAATCCCGACTTGTCTGAGTTGTGTCATTTGTTTGCACGGCATTTAGGTCTTCCAGAAAGTGAATTACCACCAGATCCAAGACGAGATGTAGAGGCCATTGCTGAATGGAATGCGTGGCTCCAAAAATATTTTTTAAGACCGGCGGGGAAAGATCACCAAGATATTGCAACCGTCCCAAGGCACCCATTGCACGATCAAATGTTTCCCATCTTTGAGAGACTAGGCCTCGTTCGTGCAGTGTATCCTACTGAACAGACATTTGATGTCGTCGCAATTTTTGGGGGAACGCCAGTCGATACTAGGGAAAGAATGTACCATCTCATTCAATTGTTGAGGAGTGGCGTTATTAGGGCCAATGAAATTATTTATATTAATGGGCGACGCCCTTTACACGAGTTAGAGTTAGCCTCTCATGGACTCGATACACCCAATGTGGATACGCCCTCTCAACCGAATTGGATCCCTCCCAGAGCAATACCGGCTTTTCAACATGAAATGGCAGCGTTAATATGGGATCAATTGGTTGATGTTAGAACAGAATTTTACGGCAAGTTTAAAATACTAACCATCGATCCCCCATTTGGTAAAATTCGTGCCACGACAGAAGATACGATTGCTGCTTTACTCGCTCAACATCCGGGAATGAGATCTTGTCTTTTTATTTCTAATGCACCTTATCGACCGTACCAACACGAGACGGTTCGTAATGTTTTTGATCAATTGCAAGTAGAAGGGGTGAGGTTTGAAACTTCTTCCAATCAATTAACCAGACCGTTGACGACAGCCCCTTTTCTGGACACTTTGGCGCGTAGGGCATTCACTATTGATGCCATAGAACAGCGTCATTCATTAAAAGAAGGAATGAAATATAATTGAAATAATGAGAGGTGGATCATAAATCACAAATCTTGAATTAGCTTAGGGTTTGGGAGTAATGAAGACTCTGCTATTGTTCCAGAGGTGCTTTCCGACGAATACCTACTCTTCCCCTAAATACGTTGCAAAACACCAGACATAACCATCCGGATCTTGCAATCGGCACATGCGATCATTCCAAAAGGTATCTTCCGGAGCGCTTAAAGATCGTGCGCCCATCTTAAGGGCATTCTCGTAAAAACTATCGACATCTTCACAATACAAATACAAGTTAATCGGAGAGTCGATTCGGCTTTGTTGCGGCGATTGAGTTTTACCACCATAAGCACCCGATTTACCAAACATGATCAAGTGATCCTGGTACCGCATTTCGGCATGCCAACTGGTATTGTCTTCACCGGCGATCACCTGGATTTTGTCAAAACCAAAAGCGTTTACATAAAATTCAACGGCTTTATCGATATCACCGACAATCACATAGGGAGAGATCCAGGGGGCACCTTCTGGCCGGCAGGGTTGAGCAGACATGTTGGCTCCTTTGTTTGCGTGGTGGTTGCAAAGGCAGATTGTAAACATGTTCTAAGTTGTTGTAAAACCTTTTGTTAGCTGGCCTAAGTTTTTTCGCTGTATATTTGATGAGTTTTTCTGAAAATAATCCATAAACTTAATTCTAGGTCAGGCAAAATTGAATCTAATTTTATTTTTTGAACCATTTTGAACTCTGTTGGTCCCTATTAAATTCTTGGAATGACGTAGCAGGAAACTGTAGGATCCCCTAGAATGAAACCCTTGGAAAATGTCGGGCCAGATGGGGAATACAGCAATGCCGATGGTTTTTTGGATGATCACCGTTGTCTTAACGATATTTGCCTTTGGATTTTTTTTACCCTGGCTGCGTAACAGACAATTTGCGGGGGTGGTTGCCCTCATTTTTCTGGGTCTTGTGTATGCCTTGTATTTTCATTGGGGCAGTTCGCAGCAATTAGCGCTGTATTATTCCAAGGAAGAAGTGGCATACCGGGATCGGCAAGGAGAACTGCGAATGCTGATCGCAGAATTGAATAAAGACGAGTATCGCTTTCGATTAAGATTAGAAGAAAATCCAAAAGATCTCGATGCGGAATGGCGGTTATTAGATTTGTTGGCCATTAAATCGCTGTATCAAGGGAATAAACCATTAGCGCAGCAATATTGGAAACAAGCCCTCGAAAAAATGCCGAAAAATCCGCAACACAATCTTGAAAAAAAGAAGCCATCTCGTTAGACGGGTTTTTTAATGTAGTGCTTTATGGCCTCAAACAGCGCTAGGTGATCTTCTGATTTAACCACAAATTCATTCATACCCGCATTTTTACAAATATCGATGTCGCGCGGATCATTGCTGGCGGTGAGGGCTATGATGGGAATATCTTTGCAGGCATCGGGCAAGGCACGGATGAGCTTCGCGGCTTCGTAACCATTCATAAAGGGCATATAGAGATCCATCACGGCCACATCAAAGAGTTCAGCTTTGACTCTTTCAATGGCCTCTTGTCCCGTTGCAACCGGAATGACCTCAAACCCTTCGCGAGTCAAAACCATCGACATAGCAGCTCGAGTAGTTCGACTGTTGTCGACAAATAAGACTTTTAATTTTTTGCCTTCTGCTGGAACCGCTGAATCACTCATCCTATTATTCTAGCCGATATTTCAGGGTTAAAAATAATTTTTCCAAGGGTTTTTTACCAAAGCCCAAGCACTTTCCACCACAAAGAGCCAAAAACAGCCCAGATGGTAATATTGATGAGACTTAACAGTCCGCCAACGCGCCACCAATCTTTGAGCTTGATGTAATCTGATCCAAAGTAGACGGGAGCAGTTCCCGTTCCGTAATGGGTAATGCCGGCACACAGACTGGAGAGAAAAGCGAGCAGTAATACGACCATCATGGGTGGAGCCCCGGCGGTCATGGCCACGACCACAAAGGCGCCAAACATCGAACTGATGTGGGCGGTAATGGTTGCAAAGACATAGTGGGAATAGAAGTAAATGAGGCAAATGATCCCAAACGCCACCGGCCAATGGAAGGCACTCACCCATCCTTGAATGTGGTTTCCAAACCACGTCATCATGCCAAATTCTGTTAAAAAGGTGGACATCATTAACAAGGTCGAGAGCCAAATGAACGTGTGCCAGGCGTTGCTTTCTTTTAAAATGTCATCCCAGTTCAGGACATCCGTGGCCAATAAAATGGATAAACCCACCAAAGCGGCCACCGTGGCGTCAACCCCTAAGGTTGGGCCTAAGATCCAAAGCGTTAATAAGAGTCCAAAGGTGGCAAGCATGATCCATTCTGCTGGGCGTAGGGGTCCCATTTCTTTTAATTTATCGCTGGCAAATTTGGGGGCTTCTGGGGTGGATTTAATTTCTGCCGGGTAAAGCAGTTGAACAACCGCCGGTAACACGGCGAGGTTAATCAATCCTGGAACCAGAGCGGCCAACGCCCAAGTTGTCCAGCTAATATCTACACCAAATTTTGTGGCAAGGCTCGTAATCAAGGGGTTGCCAGCCGTAGCCGTTAAAAACATGGCGCTGGTAATGACATTGGTTTGGTAGGCGAGTTTCATCAGATACGAACCGATCTTTCGTTCAGTACCGTCTTTGGGACTGCTTTTATATTCTTGTGATAGGGCCGTCACGATTGGGAAAACAATGCCGCCGCCACGGGCGGTATTGCTGGGGGTGAAGGGGGCCAGTAAAAATTCCGTGGTGATCAGCCCATAGGCTAGGCCTAAGGTGCTTTTACCCATATGAAGGACAAAATAGTAAGCAATCCGCGAACCTAAGCCTGTTTTGATAAATCCTCTGGCTAATAAAAAAGCCAGCAAAATTAGCCAAACAACTGATGTGCTAAACGCCGATAAACTTTGTTTAACGGTTAAAGTATTGGTAATGGTTGCCAGCGCTAATGCAAGAATTGCGATGGCGCCCATGGGCAGCAGATTGACGACGATGGCCACGATGGTCGTCACAAAGATTGCGAATAAATGCCAAGTCTTGGCGTCCAAACCTTGAGGAACCGGAAGGTACCACAATAGGGTGCACAAACTTGCTATCCAGAAAAGTTTGGGAATTTTAAATATCGTTAGGTAACTAATTCTATTCAGTGAGACAGCGTTGCTATTTGCCACTAACTTTCTCCTTACCCGACTGCTTATTATATGAGTTTTTCGATTTTGCCTGAACCGAGGTCCCGTGGCAAGTCGGCCAATTCTGAGGTATGCTATAGGCCAGACGTTTTTTACTTTTTAATGGGTCATTCAAAATGATGCGGTTGGAGAAAATTAAACTCTCGGGGTTTAAATCCTTTGTTGATCCCACAACACTGGAATTGCGCAGTCCTTTAGTGGCGGTGGTTGGGCCTAATGGCTGTGGTAAATCGAATATTATTGATGCCATTCGTTGGGTGATGGGCGAAAGTTCTGCAAAGAATTTGCGGGGCGAGTCCATGGCCGATGTGATCTTCAATGGTTCTGCGACGCGTAAACCGGTGGGCCAAGCCTCTATCGAACTTGTGTTTGATAACTCAGATGGAAGTTTGGGGGGTGAATATGCCCGTTTTAATCAAATTTCTGTGCGCCGCCTGGGAACTCGGGATGGACAATCTTCTTACTTTTTAAATGGTACCCGTTGTCGGCGTAAAGACATTACCGATATCTTTTTGGGAACTGGATTAGGGCCGCGCAGCTACGCCATCATTGAACAGGGGATGATTTCACGGGTGATCGAAGCCAAACCCGAAGAGCTGAGATCATTTCTAGAAGAAGCCGCAGGGATTTCCTTGTATCGAAAACGGCGCCAAGAAACCGAAACGCGCATGCGCCACACCCGAGAAAATTTAGATCGATTAAGTGATTTGCGCCAAGAGTTGGACAAGCAATTAGAGCGCTTAAAACGTCAATCTGAAGGAGCTGAGCGCTATAAAACGTATAAGGCCGAGCACGATAGACTGGAGGCAGAATTATCGGCTTTGCGTTGGCAAGTCTTGAATGAACAAATTCAAGAGCGGGCCGGCAGTATTCGTCGGTTGGCTACCGCCTTAGAAGAAAAAATGGCCAGTCGAACCAGTTTAGATCTGGAAATTGAAAAACAGCGTTTGGACCATACCGAGAAAATGGATGCTTGGAAGATAGAGCAAGGCCAATACTATGATTTAGGCACGCAAATTGCGCGGGTTGAACAATCTTTGCAGCATCATCGTGAACGAGAAGACAATTTAAGAGGGGATCTCCAACAAATTAAAGAGAGTTACCAGCAGGCGAGTTCACAAATTGCTGCAGACGAACAACGTTTGTGCGATTTAGAAGCAGAATGGGTTACCTTAGAACCTGATCATGCGGCTGCAGACACTCAATTAAAACAAGCCGCCAAAGTGTTATCGGATGCCGAAGAAGCCATGCGGCAGTGGAATCACAGTTTTGAGCAATTCCAACAGATGGCAGAAAAACCTCAGCGCACCGCCGAAGTCGAAAAAGCGAGGATCGAGCAATTAGAGCGGCAAACCCGAGAGGCTGGGATGCGGTTGGAACGGTTGCAGAATGAGCGATCAGAAATTAATACCAGCCAATTAGAAGATGAATTAGAGGTTTTAAATACGGAATTATTGAGTCGAGAATCCACAGCTCAACACTCGCTTGCGGAATACAATGAATTATCTTCCTGCTTAAATCAAGAACGAGAAATCTTAAAGTCGCACACGAACGAGTTGGATCAAGTCCGGGGGCAATTACAAAGTTCTAAGGGAAGGTTTGCTTCTTTAGAAGCCTTGCAGCAAGCGGCACTTGGTAAAACCAATTCTACGGTTAAGCATTGGCTTGAAGCACATCAGTTACAGCAATACCCGCGTTTGGGTGAATTGCTAACCGTCGATAAAGGATACGAACGTGCGGTCGAAACCGTATTGGGCAATTCTTTAGAAGCGATTTGTGTCCCAGGGATTGATCCTTTAACGGCGTTTATTGACGAAATTGAACAAGGTGATTTGACCTTTATTGAACAGACCGGCAACGGAGTAACACCCTTGGGGAGTCTGGAATTATTACAGAGCAAAATAAAAACCGATTGTCCCATCCAAGGATTATTGGCGGGCGTTTATTGTGTTGATGACTTATCGGAAGCGTTGGCCAAGCGCCGCTTGCTCAGTGCCGGGGAATCCATTGTAACGCGAGCGGGTATTTGGATCGGATCTAATTGGTTAAAAGTTTATCGTGGGACCGAAGGACACGCAGGGGTATTGGCGCGGGAAGCAGAATTAAAAGAATTAGGTCAAAAAATTGCGGCTTTAACCGAGCAAAGCGAGACGATTGCTGCGACTTTAGTGAGCCAGCAGGAAAAAATTGCCGCCTTAGAACAAGAACGTGATGCTCTACAACGCGTTCAGCAAGATCAATTTCGTTTGCTGAACGAAGTGACTTCAAAAATCAGTGCCTTACGAGCTCGGTTGGAACACCACCGCAATCGATTGGCGCGTTTGGAATCCGATCGACTAGAGCATCAACAAAAACTAGAATTGGCTGAAGAAGAAATTTCCTTAGCACGTTTAAGTTTAGAACAATCCATCAATGAGATGGATGAATTTGCCAAAAAACGCATGGCGTTGCAGGCAGAACGTGAAACCATGCGATCATTATTGCACCGGGCCACACAAGAAGCAGCAGAAGCGCGCGAACGAGCACATGGTTTAGCGCTAAAAGAGCAATCCATTCGAACGCAAAGACAAGCGATTCAAGAAGCTCTGGGTCGTTTATCGCACCATCGGCAATCGATTGCCGAGCGCAGCACCTCCCTCGAGGCACAACTCGAAGGACTGAAGGGGCCCGAAGCAGAAATGCGGCAAGCCTTAGAGGAATTGCTCGGTCAGCAAGTGATTGCAGAAAAGGCATTGGATCGCTCCCGTGCAGCGTTAGATGAACTCGAGCAGACATTACGCAGTTTGGAAAAACAACGCCAAGTGTTAGAACAGGAATCCCAAGACATCCGTTCGCAGTTGGAGCAAGCCCGCCTTGAGTGGCAAACCATCGAAGTCCGTATTCAAACCCTATTAGAAAAATTAACGGAAATGGGGCAGAAAGTCGAAGACCTTGTGCAAAATTTACCGCCCGAAGCCACCGAAGCCGCTTGGGCACAAGAATTAGAGCAAGTCACGAAACGGATCGAACGTTTGGGTGCGATTAATCTGGCGGCGATTGAAGAATATCAAACCGAGTCGGAACGAAAGCACTATTTGGATGCGCAAAATCAAGATTTAATGGAAGCCTTAGAAACCCTAGAAGCGGCCATTCGCAAGATAGATAAAGAAACGCGGACTCGGTTTAAAGATACTTTCGAAAAAGTAAACAGTGAGTTTCAAACCTTGTTCCCTCGTTTATTTGGCGGTGGTCAAGCGTATTTAGAATTAACGGGCGAGGATTTACTCGAAGCCGGCGTCAGTGTGATGGCAAGACCTCCCGGTAAACGGAACAGTTCCATTCATTTGTTGTCTGGGGGTGAGAAAGCGTTAACAGCGGTTGCGATGGTTTTTGCCATCTTTCAGCTCAACCCTGCGCCTTTCTGCTTATTAGATGAAGTAGATGCACCCTTGGATGACGCCAACGTTGGGCGTTTTTGTGATTTAGTGAAACAGTTATCAAACACGGTACAATTTATTTTCGTCACACATAATAAGTTGGCGATGGAAATGGCGCATCATTTAGTGGGAGTCACCATGAAAGAAGCGGGTGTATCGCGATTAGTTTCGGTGGATGTGGAAGAGGCAGCGGCTTTAGTTGCCGAATAAATGTGATCGGAGGTTAAGATGGAAGCCAGTCTTAGGCTGTTTTTATTGTTGATGGGCGTTGTCATTGTGGTTGGAATCATCTGGGATTTCAGAAGAAATCGAGGAACGAAAGAGAAAAAAGAAATTTCTAAACCCCGGACCGATCGGGAACATTTTGTGTCAGATGATCTGACGGCGGATGTTCTAAAAACACATCATTTTGACGAATTGTCGACAAAAGATAGGGTAGAAGAACCTGAAGCTGTTGCTGTCGGTGAAGGCGAAATTATTGTATTACAGATCATGGCAAGGCACCCCAATCAGTTTCTGGGCCGAAAGCTGTTAGATGTGTTGAATGAATGCCATCTCTACTTTGGCGATATGCAGATTTTTCATCGTTATGAAAATATCGATGGTACCGGAAATGTCATCTTTAGTTTGGCCTCGGCGGTAGAACCAGGCTATTTTGAATTATCCAAAATGGCCGATTTACGGTCTCCTGGCCTCACTTTATTTTTTACCACCACTCGTCCCAATCAATCGATTGCGGCATTCGAGCTGATGTTAAGAACCGCAAAGCAATTGGCCCAACGGTTAGAGGGTGAATTAAAAGACGATAAACATCGTCCGCTGACTCCCTTGTCGATAGAAAACTATCGAGATCGGGTTCGCTCCCCGCGTTCACCGTCACGGGCGATGAAAGTTTCTTAAATTGACTCGATTAATTTAAGGATTTTTCTTTGATCGCTAAGCCTTAGGGTTTCACGATGGCCATTTTTATAATGGACTTCGTGAATATCAAGCGCTTTTTGGGTCGCTAAACGGATCCCTTCAATGGCAAATTTTTGATTGGCGCAGATCATTCTCAGGTGAAATCTGTCTTTAAATTTCTTTTGAAAAGTGATCACGGCATCCATTCCGCCTTCGCCTAAAAACAGTAACTTACCATTTTTGCGGCGTTGGCAGCATTCCATGTCTTTAGAGGTTAAATGATCTTTGCAAAAATGATCCCACTCCCCGTTGGTTAACGTTTTTCCGAGTGGGGTGATTTCGAGTGGGAATGGAATAGGAGATTTTAAATGTTGACGTTTCTTGTCATGAATAGTCATTCTGTTTGTTAACATAATATTCTCCTATTTTGATATTATAAAATACCCTTTCTAGCTTAGACTGAACCTGAAAAAATAAGTTCATTTTTTTGAACAATTTAAAACCTTGTATTATTTAGACTAAAAGAGTAGATAGAAAGTTCAATCAAAAAGTGCGCGTAGCTCCAACTTTGCTGGCACTAAAAGCACAAATCGAAATTATTTAAATTGCTACTGTTTGTACAAACTTGTTTTTACTGTAGTCGAGGATCTTATGATCTCTAGTTAATATTATTAGATCCATGACTCGAGCAGTGGCTACAATAATTCTGTCGGCAGGATCCCCATGGAAATTATTTGGTAATTCAGTACTTTCATAGGCTATTTCTGGTGTTATGTGTATTAAATGAATATTACTCGTTTTTATTGCACTCTTAATCCATGAAAGCGTTGGCTGGTTGACATTGACGCGCTCCTTTTTTATCAACATGCTAGTTTCCCATAAACTAATGCTTGAAAGGTATAGAGAATTCATTTCGCGGCTTTTTTCCACTAAAGTGATTATCTTAGGATCTATCTTGATGTCCCCTGCCACAAACCAAAGCCAAGCATGAGTGTCAAATAAAATATTTAGTTCACTCACTCGTCAACTTCCCATTTTTCCTTTTCAGGAGAAATTATATCGCCGATAATAGCAATACTATTTTTTAATGCACCAAATAATTTTGATTTTGATTCTTCGGTAGATTTATAAGGAACAATCATTGCAAAAGGAACGCCTCGTTTAGTTACAATAACCGTTTGTTTTGTGTCATGAACTTCTTCAAGAATACCCAAGCATTTTGTTTTAAATTCCCCAGCAGGTATATGCTCAATCGGTTTGTCCATATTAAACTCCCATGGTCTTTTAATATAGTCATTTTAAACTAATTCATTAAAATTTTCTAGTATTATGAATAACCCTAATATTTTACTAATATTATATACAGTATGCTAGAAGCTACCGTTCAAGAATTATCTTGCTATTAGGCTTAGATCTTGCCGACAAATAATGATTTCCCGTAAAGCCAATCTCTATAATATTAGGGTTTTGGATCAATGAAAGATCTTGTGTAAAATCTGGCTTTCCTCTCCCATTGATGAAATGATAAACAAAATCATGCTTTGGATGTCGAGTATCAACAATTGCAATGTTTAAAAGTTCACATTAACTGTTCTATTTCTTTTGCATCCGCTCATTCCTTATCTTTAAATCTGGATTACAGTATACATTCGTGTTTGTAATGTATTTTTAATAACTTTCAACTTGTATGTACATGCAGCCTTAAGAGTTCCTTCATTGCTAAAATGTCGAATATCAGATATCATTACACGCAATAACCGACAAATTTTAGAATGGATGCATTATAAATATTATAACTTAAGGACTTCTGTCATTATTTAAAGAAAGATAGGATCCTACAATCATGAATAAACGAGCATAAAATGAAAGAATTACTTACTCGTGAAATGATAGCCGCCATTCATCAATCAGATCCTCTGCAGGCTTTGGCGCTTTTAAAAGAGCATGAGGGGATATTTTATGAACCCGTTGCTGGGATCATTTTTCATGCAGAAGCCCTGTATGCAGCCATTAAAAATGCCAACGTGACCATTGTTCGTTATCTCTTAAGCCTTCCCATTCACTCCGACATTGCTTTTTTCCAGTTTTGCGGCAATACGCCAGTTGGTCTTGCTGTAGAAGAAAATCGCCCAGACTTAATGCCCTATTTATTGCAGAAAACCGATAAGAGCTTTGCATTACATATGGCGGTAAAGTTAGATCAACTGAAAGCTAAGGCGCTGTTGATGAAATGTGGAACCTACAGCCATAAATTACTGGCTTTACTGAACTTGGCTTAGCCAACGTCCTTCCTTATCTTTTGTTAAACGGCTTGTTTGTGTTTATATTTTAACAAGGGTACGATTGTACTGTATGCTTATCTGTAAATATACTCAGTAGTTTAAGGTGGACAACTATGTCGTTTGAAGAAGGCCGGCTGGAAATCATTGATCGTCTTGTTGATTATGTCACACGAAAACTCCCCAAGGAAGAAGCCCCTCTCGTTAAACACTTTGTTCGTCAGTACTATCTCAGTGTTTCTGCAGAAGATTTGGCCAGCCGCAGTATTCTGGATTTGTATGGGGCGGTGGTTTCGCACTGGCAATATTTAAGTGATCGTAAGCTTGGTGAAGCCAAAGTGCATGCCTTTAATCCACAATTAGAGCGAGATGGCTGGCAATCGACTCATACTATTATTGAAATCGCCTTCGACGATATGCCCTTTTTAGTGGACTCGGTCAGTATTGCGTTGAATCGTCTCAATTTGAATATTCATCTCATCATTCATATTGGGAATATGAAAATCAGCCGCGATACAGAGGGCAGAATTTTAAAACTCCATGAGAATCAGACAGAAGAAGTCGTTTCTATGCCCGAGGCTGCGATTTATATAGAAATTGATCGCCAAAGTGATCCCGAAGTGCTTCACAACATTTCGACCGAAATCAAGCAAGTTCTGTTGGATGTCAGCAGCGTTGTCGAGGATTGGCCGAAAATGCGGGCAAAAGCGCTCTCCGTGTTAGAGGAGCAAGAAAAAGGGTCGGGCAAAGCGGATTCTGGCGAACAGCCAGAAGAAGTCGATTTTATTCGGTGGGTAACAGAAGATCATTTTACCTTCTTGGGGTATGAAGAATATGAACTACAGCAGCAAGGGAATGAGATTGGCTGCCAATTGGTTCCAGGATCGGACTTGGGATTATCGCGAATCAAAAAATACCATGCGGATCTGCCACAGATCCTGCAGATGCCGTTGCCTGCCCGTGAATTAATTTTATCCAAAGATCAGATTGTGGTTGGGAAGACGAATATTCGTTCTACGGTACATCGGCCAACCTACATTGATTTTATTATCATCAAGCGGTTTGATGAACAGGGAAAAGTGGTTGGCATTAAGCGTTTTACCGGACTCTATACCGCAGTAGCCTATAACAGCAGTCCAAAGCAAATTCCTTTGTTGCGGGTAAAAGTCAATCACGTTCTTAGCCGCGCGGGCTTTTTACCCAGAAGCCATGATGATCGTGCCTTGTTAAATATATTAGAAACCTTGCCGCGAGATGATTTAATCCAAGCAACAGAAGAAGAACTCTTGGAACTGTCAACGGGGATATTACAGTTACAAGAACGGAAGAGAATTCGACTCTTCGTTAGAAAAGACACCTTTTCTTGTTTTATTTCCTGTTTAGTCTTCGTGCCGCGCGAAAGATTTACTTCTGCTTTATGCGATAGAATGCGCGATATTTTGTTGCAAGGCTTTAATGGATCAGAAGTCGAATTTTCGACTCGATTTTCGGAGTCTTCCTTAGCGCGGATCCATTTTGTGGTGCGTGTGGCTCCCAGTGAGCAGAGCCACTACGAGATTAAAGCCATCGAAAATAAATTGATTGAAACAGGTCGGACTTGGCAAGACGATCTGCGGGATGCATTGGTAGAGCATTGTGGTGAAGAGCGCAGTAATGAACTGTTAAAACGCTATCGTCATGCATTTCCTGCTAGTTATCGAGAAAGTTTTCCAGCCCGAATTGCCGTGGTCGACATCGATTATTTTGAAACCTTGGCGAGTCACCACCCGCTGGCGATGAGTCTCTATCGACCGCTAGAAGAAGCAGAAGACATCATTCGGTTTAAGTTATTTAAAAAAGGCGATACGATTCCCTTATCCGAAGTGGTTCCCATTTTAGAAAACATGGGCCTTAAAATTATCAGTGAACGGCCATATGAAATTGCTTCTAAAGGCATTCAAGGATCTTTTTGGATCAATGATTATCGCATGATGTACAAAAATGAAAAGTCATTGGACATCGACACGATTAAAGAAACTTTTCAGGATGCCTTCGACAATATCTGGAGTGGTTTAGCAGAAAACGACGGTTTTAATCGCCTGGTTTTAAGCGCCAAATTAACGTGGCGAGAAATCATGATTTTACGGGCGTATGCAAAATATTTATGGCAAACGGGATTTACGTTTAGCCAGGATCATGTCGAAGATGCCTTAACTGGAAACCCGCAAATTGCCGTTTTATTGATTGAGCTCTTTAAAATGCGTTTTGATCCCAGTCGATCGGTACCCGAGAAAGAACAATTGATCCAAAAACAACAAATCGAAAAAGCCTTGGAAATGGTCGATAATTTAAATGAAGATCGCATTTTGCGCCGTTATATGCTAACCATTTTGGCAACCATCCGGACCAATTATTATCAAACCGATCATAATCAAGAATCTAAATCCTATTTTTCCTTTAAGCTTTTTTCGGCGCATGTTCCCGAGCTGCCTTTACCCGTTCCCTTGTATGAAATTTTTGTTTACTCGCCGCGTGTTGAAGCAATTCATCTCAGGGCTGCCAAAGTTGCACGCGGGGGGATCCGCTGGTCAGACAGGCGAGAAGATTTCCGGACTGAAATATTAGGTTTGATGAAAACCCAGCAAGTGAAGAATGCGGTGATTGTTCCCATGGGCGCTAAAGGGGGTTTTGTTGTTAAAAAAATGCCAGCACATGGAACACGCGAACAGATCATGGACGAAGTCATTTACTGTTATAAGACTTTAATCCGCGGACTTTTAGATCTAACCGATAACTATAAAGGAAATGAGATTGTTTCTCCAAAACAGATCGTTCGGTACGATGATGACGATCCTTATTTAGTGGTGGCGGCCGATAAAGGAACGGCCACTTTTTCGGATATTGCCAATTCCATTTCCAAAGAATATGGCCATTGGTTGGGGGATGCGTTTGCCTCGGGCGGATCAGAGGGCTACGATCACAAAAAAATGGGTATTACCGCTAAAGGCGCTTGGGAATCGGTTAAATTGCATTTTCAAGAACTGGGTATAGACGTTCAAAACACAGATTTCACGGTGGTGGGCATTGGGGATATGGCGGGGGACGTATTCGGAAATGGCATGTTGCTCTCTAAACACATTAAATTGGTTGCTGCGTTTAATCATCAACATATTTTTTTAGATCCCAACCCCGATCCTGCAAGCAGTTTCGAGGAGCGTGCGAGATTGTTTGCTTTACCCCGTTCGACTTGGGAGGATTATAATTCCGCCTTGTTGTCTCCGGGTGGGGGCATTTATTCGCGTTCTGCAAAGTCGATTGATCTCTCTTTGGAAGTGCAAAAGCTCTTAGATTTTCGTCAAGAAAAAGTGGTTCCCAATGAATTGATCCGTGCAATATTAAAGTCCCCAGTGGATTTACTGTGGAATGGGGGTATCGGTACGTATGTGAAGGCCGCGTCGGAATATAACTCGATGGTGGGTGATAGAACCAATGATGGTTTGCGGATCAATGGAGTGGAACTCCGATGTCGAGTGGTGGGCGAGGGCGGTAATCTTGGGTTTACGCAGTTAGGGCGCATTGAATATGCCAAATTGGGCGGTCACTTAAATACCGATGCCATAGACAATTCCGGAGGGGTTAATTGTTCGGACAACGAAGTGAATATCAAAATATTATTGAATAATGCAGTCGATGCTGGCGATTTAACAGAGAAAAAGCGAAATGAAGTGTTGGCAGAAGTGCAAGACGAAGTCGGTCATTTGGTGTTAAGGAACAATGAGCTGCAAACCAAAGGGATAAGCCTCGCGGTATCGCAAGCCGTGGACAATCTTGAGATGCATGGTCGGTTGATTCGCGAAATGGAAAAGACGGGTCGATTGGATAGGGCCTTAGAATGTCTACCCGATAAAGAAGAAATTGCCAATCGAAAAATGCAGAAACGAGGGCTGACTCGCCCAGAAATTGCGGTATTAATGGCTTACAGTAAGACGCTGTTAAAAGAAGCTCTGTTAAAGTCGAATTTACCGGAAGATGCGTATTTTCAACAGGAGCTTGAACGGGCATTTCCACTTCCCTTACAGCAAAGATTTAAAGCGTATATGTCTAAGCATCGCCTAAAACGGGAAATCATAGCAACCCAGGTGAGTAATGCTGTTGTGAATGAAATGGGCATTAATTTTATCAGTCGATTGCAAGACGAAACTGGTGCAGAGCCGCCTGAAATTGTTCGTGCTTATACCGTTTCGCGGGAAATTTACAAAGTGCATGATTTTTATCAGGCCATTGATGGTTTGGCCAAGAACGTGGATGCGCAAGTTCAGCATAATATGTTGCAGGAGGTTAATCGATTGGTCCGACGCGGAGCCCGCTGGTTTTTGCGCAATCGACAAGAAGAATTAGACATTTCACAAACCATTCAAGCTTTCACGGGCAAGGTTGTCGAAGTCAGCGAGACATTGCCTCACTTTTTACCGGCCTATGACAGTGAATTGGCGGTGATCACGCAATTGTTGATCGACGCCAATGTTCCACAGGATTTGGCATATAGAATTGGCGCAATGAGTGCCATGTTTTCTGCCTTAGATATTGTAGAAGCGGCGACGGTGCACCAGTTCCCGGTAGAAAAAGTGGCTGCCATTTATTTTGTCATTGGTGGACGGTTGCAGTTGGGGTGGTTCCGAGAATTGATCAAAAAACAAGCGGTTGGCAATCACTGGGAGGCGTTGGCTCGCGCCACCTTTAGGGATGACTTAGACCGTTTACAGCGCAGCCTAACGGTTAGTATTATGCATCACGATGGGCACACCTTTCACGATCCGAATGGTTTAATTGATACGTGGTTTAATAAGCATCGGATGTTGGTGAGCCGCTGGGAGTATTTTGTGAATGAACTTAAGAATCCTGCCGATGTAGGCTTTACCATGTTTGCAGTGGCATTACGAGAGCTGTTGGATTTGGCTGAAACCAGTACGCATAAGCAGCGTTTGTAGAGGCTTTATTTTTACTCTTTTAAACTGATGATGCAGGTCACTTGGTTGCCGGCGCCAGAATATTGCAGGCTTTTAAAAGCAAGACTTTTGGCCAGAACGATCCCTCGTCCATGCGTCTCAGCCGAAGATTCGGCGTCTTTGTCGTGGTATTTCTTCCAATCGAATCCTTTGCCTTGATCGGTGACTTTAATATGAATTTCATCATCGGTTCGATTAAAGTCTACCTCAACGTACTTATGCTTATTTTCGGGGGCGCTTAAGCGCCGGTCGATTTCTTTTAGCCAATCGTCTTGGAGCTGTAAGCGAGTTTTCTCTTCATAACCTATCCCTAAATTGCCATGTTCGATGGCATTGACCAAAATTTCGGTGATCCCAACGACAACCAGCCTGGGTCGAGGGCAGTGGTGCGACAAAAATTCGGCGAGCAAATGGGCCTCGGCAAGCCGTTTTAGGCGAAATTGGCCTTGGATCAATAAATCCGCGAGAATTTTAGGCGTGATCCGATCAGATGGGGTATCGCTCATAAAATTAATATAGCTGGATTTTACGAAATCAAAAACCAATTTTAGCTTTCTAGCCTATTGTTTTGACTGAGTATAGATAATTCCATGACGAATTTTGAGCTCTCTTCTGAGTATCTACAAGGAAAGTGAGGCTGTATTCTACAAGCCACCCATTTTTTATTTAGCTGCTACACTTATATAAATAAGTTAAATAGTTTTGCTCAAATAAATTTTTATAAATTGAACCATATCCAATACAACGGAGATTTGGTGATATGTCTATATCTATAGATGAGTTAAGAAATCGGGTCGCAGAATTAAAAAAACAAAAAGAAGAAATTGATAGCAAGGTGCAAGCTAAAATGCCCGGTAAAAAACTGGAGGAGAACCTTGATGCGATGGTTGCAGCAAATTTACGAAGGTTAGATCCAGATAAAGAATCAGACGTAGACAAGAGAGGCTCGAGTACTCATCCTCCAGAACAAAAAGATGAAAGTTTGGCGGCAATACTCGCTAGAGCTATGGCTAATAGGAGGCCAGGTGTTCAAGAGCATGACGAGGACGATGATACTAATAGAGACGAAGATGATGATGACTGGTATTCCACGGAGGATAAGCGATCGGCTAAAAAGCAAAGACTATCTGAACCTGATCCTGCCGCAACTGCTCCTATATCTGCCGCAACTAATGCTACTTCATTAGCAGAAGCAGATAGGGAATACTTAGAAAAACAAATTCAATATTTAGAAAGATATGTTGAAGCTGGAAATACATTTCTAGATTCAGGCGTTTCTTTGGATGCAGGAACTTTATCAATATCAACCACTACAAGTGCGGCATCGTCACCATCTTCCTCAGGATTATCAGCAGCATCAGCACCGCTGCCGCCTGGAGGATTGCCGGGAGGGGCGCCACCGCCGCCTGCAAGTAATGGCACGCCGCAAGCGCAGTTGTTAACGGAATTGCAAGGGTTAGAGGCGAG
>Ga0206800_1055_pt2 | contig 20529 bp, 7 predicted proteins | sample Alteio_BWOrgCont_64_FD_152898 | JGI IMG/M metagenome (GOLD analysis project Ga0206800, IMG submission 152898) | Enriched cells from forest soil in Barre Woods Harvard Forest LTER site, Petersham, Massachusetts, United States -... | ecosystem: Environmental > Terrestrial > Soil > Temperate forest > O... | reverse complement strand
AAGATGATTTCGAATCAGGTCATCAATGCGGGTAACGGTGTTACACAGGCTACTTTGAATATGGAAGGCCTTGCCAAAGGTATTTACAATGTAACGATTACAGACGCCAATGGCTCACAAACAGCGCGGGTGGTTAAATTTTAACCCATACGTTGAATAATATCAAAAAAAGCCCCCTCAGTTTTCTGAGGGGGCTTTTTTTATGCCATTAGCCTTGTGAATTGTTTTTTTTACCGGCGTCATGAAAACAATATAAAAATGTTAAATTTATCTAAATATTAACATTTACCCATTATTTTTAAAAAAGTTAGGCGTTTATATGGCAGATTTTTGTAATTTTCCGCGTTTTTTAAAATGTTTCAAAATTGAACTGTATTACCATGAAAATTTCGCAATTTGCAAAAAGAATTTCTACAAACTTATTTGCTGTTTTAGCAATGTTATGCGTTTCTGTTCCTGCCCTCGCGCAGTTGAGCGGAGCCTACACAATTAACCCGCGGATAGCTCCGTCCAAAACAAATTATCAGAATTTTACCTCAGCGGTAGGTGATATGTTGTCGGGTACGCGTACTGACGGGGGTACTGCTTATGGCCCAGGTATTAGTAAGGCTGTTACCTTTAACGTAGCGGATACTACTTATAATGAGCAGTTGGATATTACCCCGGTTTCAGGGGCATCAGCTACCAACACAATAACCTTTGCATCTGCCAGTGGCGACAGCGTTTCCGTAGTATTATATTATGCGGGCACTGTTGTTACTTTTGATACAGGCAGCTATGTCAGTTTTGATAAAATGACTATCCAAAATACAAATTATGGTTCGGCCGTTTACTTTTTTGATGCGGCATCTCACGACTCCCTTAGCCATTGTATTATAAGGGGAACCAATGGTGGCCAATTAGTATATGTATATGGATGGGGCACTGGTAATTCAAACATTAGTATCTATGATTGTGCAATTCATGGCGGCACCTATGGTATTTATTCCGAAGGGTACTACACTACCCCATACCAAACCAAACTTTCTATTATTGGCAATACCATTGATAGTTTTTACCAGTATGGTATATTTTCTCTTTATGACGATACCCTCACGATAAGCAAAAACCTGATAACAAACCCGAATGCCGGTGGCAATAATTTTTACGGAATTTACGTTGAAGAACCGCAAAGCGGCGGTTTTAATGTCAATAAAAACAAAATCTTATTGCCTGGTGGTTCTACTTCTACTTGCGGAATTTATTTTCAATACGGGTTTTATATGTCCTCCTCCAATCCGGGTATGATTGATAATAATTTCATATCTATAGATAGCGGTAGTTCTACCGTTTACGGGTACTATGCAGGCGAAGAGCCATATTATGTTGATTTTGTGTTCAACAATGTTAATATCACCAATACCAATTCATCAAGTACAGGTATTTATAATTATGCCCTGTATTCCAACAACCCCTCCACATATTTGATTTATGAGGATAATATTTCCGTAAACAGTGGTGGCGGCTATGCAGTAGGCGTTTCAAATACCACTTATTCCGGCGCGTTTAACTATAATGACTATTTTGCTACCGGTTCGTACCTCGGTAATTGGGGCGGCGCCAATGAATCTAATTTGAGCGCCTGGCAAAAAGCCAGTAGCCAGGATGCAAATTCAGTATCGGGAAACCCCGGATATGTATCCGCTACCGACCTTCACCCAACATCAAGCATTATTTATCATGACGGTACATCCATTACCGGGATAACTGATGACATAGATGGAATAACACGAAATGCTTCAACACCTGATATTGGCGCTGCGGAAATTACCCCAAAGCTTAATGACGCCGGTGTACAGTCAATTGACTCGCCTGGCGTTGGCTTCTGCACAGGTAAGTTGCCTGTATCCGTTACAGTTTCTAATTACGGAATTGACAACATTTCATCGGTAACCATAAAGTGGAATGTTAACAGTACTGCACAAACATCCTATAATTGGACGGGCTCATTGCACGCCGGCCAAAGCATACACGTACAATTGGGTACCCTCACTTTCGCAGCAAATACCCCTTATAATATTGTGGCATATACTTACCTGCCAAATGGGATTGCTGATAATAATCATAACAACGATACTTCAACCGCTAACGTAGAAAATGGCATGGGTGGAACCTATACCATAGGCGGGACGTCCCCGGATTATGCTACATTTTCTGACGCAGTTGCCGACCTTACCACGAAGGGCCTTTGCAGCAATGTAATATTTAACGTAAGAAGCGGCATCTATAATGAGAGCGTAACATTTCCGCAAATCCTGAATGCTTCTCCCACAAAAACTGTTATTTTCCAAAGTACCGCCGGCAGTAGTGATTCTGTACTGTTAACCAATAGTAATAATACTTATCCTAGCGCCACAGTTTTCTTTAGTGGGGGAAGTTATATTACTTTTAGAAATATAGCCATAGAAAATACCGGTAACTATTATACAGCGTATTTCCAAAACGGTTCATCAAATGATTCCCTAAGTAATTGCATAATAAGGCAGGCAGGCGCCAACGACAATGTATATATTTATGGGAATAACAACCCTAACAGCTATATTAGTATTAGCAATTGCGGTATTCATGGTGGAAACTACGCGGTCTTTTCTTTAGAGAACAATAATATTCTTATTACCGGAAGCACGATAGACAGTTTCAATGATTATGGGATTTATACTGAAGAGGATAACACAGTTACTATCAGCAAGAACCTGGTTACTAATCCTTCAGGCAGCAATTATATTTATGGAATTTATCTTTATGAGCCGGAAACAGGGCTATGCAAAGTCTTTAAAAATAAAATTATATTCCCTGTAAGCGCTAACAATTACACATACGGCATTGATTTTTACTATGGGTTCGATTTAGTCTCCACCAACCCTGCAAAGATTGATAATAATTACATTTACATCGGCCCCGGGAACGGTACCGCTTACGGGTTTTATAGCTATTATCCGTATTACACTAATTTTGTGTTTAATAACATTAATATTACCACCGCCAGCGCTTCAAGCGCAGGCTCTTACATTAATTACCCCTATACCTTTACTTACGAAAATAATATTATGGTAGATAGCGGCGGGGGCTATGCTATAGAAATCCCCTCCTCATCTACCCCATCTACATTTAACTATAACGATTATTATGTTACCCCTGGTTCCTATCTTGGCAATTATGTCGGCACTAACGAATCAAATTTAAGTGCTTGGCAGTCATCCAGTTCGCAAGATGCAAATTCAGTATCTACCAATCCCGGATATGCTTCCGATACGGACCTTACACCGTCCAATGGTGTGCTATACCATGCAGGTACCCCGGTAAGCGGGATAACTACCGATATATATGGTACATTAAGGAATGCAGCTACCCCGGATATTGGCGCCGTTGAATTTGTCCCTGTTGCGCTTGACGCTTCAGTTACAGCTATAGATGGCGGGATTATTAATTTTTGTGCAGGGAATAATAATGTTTCTGTTACCGTCGCCAATGCGGGGCTTAATACCCTTACTACCCTTACCATCAATTGGCAGGTAAATGGCACAAACCAAACTGCATATAACTGGACAGGCTCGCTCTCGTCCGGAAAATCAGCTACAGTGAATGTGGGTACATATACTTTTAATGGCAGCAATACCTACGTTATTAAAGCGTGGACGTCAAAGCCAAACGGAGGTACAAATATGAACCCTAATGATGATACCGACCTAACCCCTACTTTGAACCCAGGGATGAGCGGGAGTTATGATATTGGCGGCGGGGCCAATAATTACAGCACTTTTGGCGGCGCCGTCAGCGACCTTATCGCGAATGGCGTTTGCGGCCCCGTTACATTCAACGTATATGCCGGTACCTATCCCGAACAGGTAGACATACCTTCCATTCAAGGTGCATCCCCTGTTAATACAATTACTTTCCGAAGCCAAAGCAAAGACAGCACATCCGTTATCCTGGCATACCCATCCACTGGCTATTCTCCCAACAATTATGTTTTAGCGTTAAGCGGCGCCAATTATGTTACCTTTAAGCAAATTACAATTAACTGTACCGGCTCCAGCTATTATGGGGCTGTAGTTCAGCTTTCGGGCAACGCTTCAAATAACACGTTCCTGAATAACATTATCCGTGGGGTAACTACTACCAATACAGGGTATTACGAAGCGCTGGTGTACAGCATGAATTCTCAGGACACCGGCAATGTGTTCAGCAATAACTATATGGCCGATGGCTCTGTTGGTTTTTATTTCCAGGGGCCAAGCAGTACAAACCAGGACCACGGAAACGTTTTTACAGGCAATACCTTAGACAGTGTTTACTATATGGCCTTCTATCTTTATTATGAAACCAATTTAAAGGTTGTTAGCAATACTATCCTTAATTTAGGATATACCAATTCAAGCTATGGCATTTATGCTTACAATTGCGTGAACCCTTGGATTAGTAAAAACTTAGTGGATAGCTCGACACCTAATACCGGTATCTATATCGACTATTGCAGTGGAAACGTGAATGTTAATAAAAATAAGGTTTACTTGCAAAATGGGGGGAACGGAATAGTTTCTTATGACAACCAGGGTACCGCCAATAGCCCAAGTATCTTTGCCAACAACTTTGTATCTGTCGGTGGTTCTGCCTCCAATTATGGTATTGAAGATGAATATTCCGACGCAGGCACCTATGTTTTCAATAATATACTGATGACTAATACCAGCACTACTTCTGCCGGTTTTTATTCATATAATTATTCAGGTTCCCCGGTTATCATTGAGGATAATATTTCGGATGACAGCGGAGGCGGCTATGCTGTTTATATTGCTCAAACATATTACTTGACGCAATACGGCAAAATGAACTATAATGACTGGTACGTACCATCATCCAGTTCTTATTTGGGTTATTGGAATGGGAATGTTGCCGGCCTTTCTACCTGGCAATCTACTACCGGTATGGATGCCAATTCAATTTCGGTTAGCCCGGGTTATACATCAGTATCCGACCTCCACGAAAGTGCAACCCCTTTGTTAGATGCCGGTATCGGTATTGCTTCTATTTCAGACGATATTGACGGGCATTACCGTCCACAGAATAAGCCCGACATTGGCGCCGTTGAATTTTTATATTATAAAAATGATGCAGGCTGTATAAATATTTTACCTCACGTTCCTTTTGCACCCGGTGCACGTACTATTTGGGCCACCATTGAAAATTTCGCCACTACTACCTTAACCAAAGTAACGCTGCAATGGACGATTAACGGTACATCGCAAACAGCCTATAACTGGACAGGCAGCCTGCCATCGGGCGATACCACAACCGTAAAAATAGGCTCGATAACCTTTGCTACGGGTAATTCTTATTCTTTAAAAGCATGGACATACCAGCCAAATGGCGGTACCGATGATGATGACAACAATGATACATTTTCTGAAAGCGCCTGTGCGGCGTTGGCCGGCGGCACCTACACTATAAACCCGTCAGGTTCGGGCAGTTCCAACTTTACCAGCTTTAACGCGGCTGTAAGTGCAATGCTTTGCGGCGGTATATCCGGCCCGGTTGTGTTTAATGTTGCTGCAGCTACTTATAATGAACAGGTGGATATACCTGCTATTTTAGGTTCCTCCTCAACTAATACCATTACTTTTGATGGCGGTGCCGGTAACGCATCTACAAGGATACTTACTTATGCATCCACTGTAAATACTTCACCTTATGTTATGCGATTTAATGGTTGCAGCTATGTGAATGTAAAGAATATTGATATTCAGGCAAGTTCGTCCGGCAATTATGGTTGGGGCCTTCATTTCTATAATGGATGTTCCAATATTATCGTGAACCATTGCCGGATTGAAGTTACAGGTGGTTCTACCAGCGGCAATTTTGCACCCGTTGTATTGCAAAGCGGGAGTACTTCTCAAATGACATGGTGCTGTGGTACGCAAACAATGAATAATTTACAAGTGGACTCTTCTTTTATTGGCGGGGGCTACTATGGTATAGTGGACTTTGCTGCGCCAAATGGCGGGGTTTACAACCTAAACCATTGGTTCCTTGGCGACACTATTTATAACGCTTATTATTATGGTTTATACTCCGAGTATTACCAAACCGGGTTCAAGTTCAATGGCAATATTATTAATATGAATAATGCCAATTCAAACAGTATAGGTATATATGCTTATGAATTTTATGACCCTACAGCTACTAAAGGGGTTCAGCTAAATGGTAACAGGATTTATAATGCAGGCGAATATGGCATTTATTTTTATTACTGTTTTGGAGGGTCGAGCAACCCTACACAGGTGTATAATAATTTTATCGGTGGCGGCTTTGCCAATGCCAACGCAACTGGTATATATGCCTATTACGCAGAATATGTCAATTTCTGGAACAATAGTGTAAATATGGATTATACAGGCGCTTCCAGTTCGGCTGCAGCTATGTATGTAAGCCAATATTCTTATGCAAGTATAGAAAATAATATTTTAGCGGTTACCGGTGTGGGAAGCAGTGCTTTGCCATTTTCTGGAGTAAGTGTTTTGGGTACTCCTGTTATTAATTATAATGATTATTATAATGTTAATGGGGGCACTATATTTTCATATAATGGCGCCAACTATTCAGCTTCAAATTATATTGGCGGCGGTGGCTTCAATAGCGGTGCGGCATCTGCAAATCCCGAATATAAAGGTGTTACAGACCTCCGTATTAGTGATGTATGCCTCCGTGGAGCCAGCCTCGGCTTAACCACCGATATTTTTGGCGCTACCCGCAGCAACCCGCCAAGCATGGGCGCGTATGAAGCTACCGGCGGCGTATCAAATGATATAGGGGTTGATGCTATTGAAGCGCCTGTGGAGCCATTTGCGGCAGGAAGCCAAAGCATTACGGTGCGGGTAAGAAACTATGGCATAAATACCGTTACATCAGGCAACATTTCTTATTCAGTAAATGGTAGCACACCGGTTACAATAAGCTTTACCGGTAGCCTGAAACAATGCGATACGATGCAGGTAACATTTAGCGGCTCAAACCAATTCAGTTTTGCAAGCGGAAACATTTACAGGGTAAAATCATGGACAAGCAAGCCGAATGGCGGGTCTGACAATAATAACTCGAATGACACTACCATATCAAGCCCTTTATGTGTACAAATGAGCGGGGTTTATACCATAAACCCTTTAGGTTCGGGTGGCTCCAATTTTACATCTTTTACTGCTGCTGTAAATGAGCTTGAATGTGCGGGAATTAATAGCCCGGTAACTTTCAATGTTGCCGACGGGTTCTATAACGAACAAGTATATATTTCTACTATTTTAGGCGCTTCGGCTTCTAATACGGTTGTATTCCAGTCGGCCAGCCACGATAGTTCAAAAGTTACTATTGAAAGCAATGGCACATCAGGCAACAACTATGTGGTGGAGCTTGCAGGGGCCTCTTATGTAAAATTCAGCGAAATAAGCATGGAAGCCACGAATGGAAATTATGGAATTGTACTTGGAATTGAGAATGGCTCTAACAGCGATAGCATACTTAATTGCCAGTTGATAGGCGTAAGTACCACCAGTGCCGGCAATTCCTCCCTTGCGGTTGTTTACTCGCCCACAGCTTTAAATAACGGCGACGTATTTATGAATGATTTAATAGAAAATGGTTCTTATGGGCTATTTATAGAAGGGCAAAATAATGGTACTACAGGGTTAGAGAACGGAACTGTTATTAACAACAATATATTCCAGAACCAATATTATATGGCAATGGAACTTATATACTTAAACGCAGCCAAAATAAACAGTAATATTATAACTACCAATTCCACTTATAGTAATTATTATGGGATGCTTCTTGAATATGTTAATAACGCAACACAAGTGCTGAAAAATAAAATTACCGGCGCTTTAGGCGGTTATGGAATTTATGAAGTTTTCTCAAACTATGGCTCTGCTTCAAACCCTGTTTGCGTTATAGCTAATAATTTTATATCGATAGGTTCAGGTTCTTATACTACCTATGGTATATATAATGAATATGGCATGGATATGCATTACTATTACAATAGCATAAATATCCTAAGCAGCAGCGCGAATAGCTATGCCATGTATAATTACGTGCCATACAATTCGCCTAATGTAAATGTTGAAGATAATGTTTTTGCCAATACCGCAGCGTCAACGAATGGGTACGCTTATTATCTATATTCGGGTGCTACGTATGTAACTACCGAAAACTATAATGACTATTATGTGGCCAATGGCCCTAATCTGTTATCATTAAGTAATACCAACTACACTCTTTCGGCATGGAATAGCGCCACCGGGCTTGATGCAAATTCAGTTTCGGCTGACCCTCAGTTTTATTCAGCTACCGACCTGCACTCAGTTTCGCCTGGCATAGCCCAGAAAGGCACACCGGTAACCGGTGTAACGGATGATATTGATGGTAACCCACGGAGTGCGACAAAACCATGCATTGGCGCGGCAGAATTTAAAGTATATGCCAATCAGGGTGGCATTGTGGCCATTGATTCACCTGTTGCCGGGTTCTGCCCTGGCAGTACCTATGGCGTAAACGTGGTGCTCGAAAACTTTGGCAGCAGTACGCTTACCAGCGCCAACATTCTTTTCTATATCAACGGCATATTCAAGTTACGCTATGAATGGACAGGTTCTTTAGCAACCGGCAGTAAAACTAATGTTTCCATTGGCTCTGCTTTAATTCCTGCCGGAACTTTAGTATGTGTGGCTAAAAGCGATTCAGCCAATGGGGTGCCCGACAGCAATAAAAACGATTCCTTTATTTCCCCATTGTCGCCAGCTTTAAGCGGGGTATATAAAATAGGCGGTGCAGGAGCAGGTTATCCTACTTTCCCATCCGCTGTAAGCGCCCTGAATGCACAGGGGGTATGCGGCCCTGTGGTATTTAACGTAGCCAATGGCACATACAACGAGCAAATACAACTTAATGTCATACCAGGCTCATCAGCCACCAATACGGTAATATTCCAATCAGCGTCCGGCGATAGTTCCAAGGTTATCCTTACCGAGCCTTCATCAGGCAGCCCTGCCACAGGGTTTACCGTTTACCTTAATGGCGCATCGAATGTAACATTTAAGCAAATAAGCATTGAAAACACGGGTACTAATTATTACTCAAGTGCAGTAGAGTTAAATAATGGCGCCACTAATAATCAGGTAATTAATTGCCAGCTTATTGGTGAACAAACAACCAACCAAACTAATTATGAGGCTGTAGTATATGCCCAGGCAGGCGGCGGCTACCGCGATACCCGCAACATTATACAAAATAACCTCATCGAAAATGGCAGTTATGGCGTATATTTCTATGGGTCATCTTCTCCATCGCCTTCAAGTGTTTCCTGCGATTCGGGGAATATCGTAACCGGCAATACTATCACCGGTGCATATTATAGCGAAATATACGCATACTACCAGGAGGCATTTTATGCAAATGGCAACAATATTTCAGGGCTTACCTATAAAGGCGGCGGTTATGGTATTTATTCGGTTGATAACGATAACCTGAGTATTATGGACAATAAATTATACTTAACCAATGGCCCTAATGTTGGGATATTTGTGGATAATTGCCCAAATACAGGCGCGAACGTTGTGGCTAATAATATGGTAAGTGTGGGCGGCAATAGCCAGAGTTATGGCATTGACGACGATTACAATTACAACACCTACTATTATTTCAACAGTATTTTGATAACCGGCACCAACTTAAATTCTGCGGCTTTCTATTCTGTAAATTATTATAATACCCCCCTTACAATAGAAAACAATATAGGGGTTAATACAGGCGGCGGCTATGCCGTTTATATGAACTATGGGTATTATATAAAAACCAGGGGCGCTATGGATTATAATGACTGGCTTTCTACAGGTTCCTATTTGGGATATTGGCAGGGAACGCAATGTTCTAATCTTGCAAAATGGCAATCTGTTTCAGGCATTGATGCTGACGCCATTTCTGTGAACCCGTTATTTGCTTCAAATTCAAGCCTTTACGCTGCAAACGCTAACCTGGCTGTGGGAACGCCTGTAAGTACCCCTATAAATATTACTACTGATATTGACGGTAAACTACGCAGTACTACTACCCCGGATATAGGCGCCAATGAATTTGTGGTTCCTGCCCTTGACGGTGGGGTTTTATCAATAAATATAGCGCATTACTGCGGAGGCAGCCAAAATCTAAATATTACCCTTGCTAACTATGGCAGCACTACCTTATCGAGCGACTCAATTGGATGGTCGGTAAACGGTGTTGCCCAAACGCCATATTTATGGACGGGTAGCCTTGGCGGCGGCGATACCGCAAATATTAATGTAGGCACATATAATTTTTCAAGCGGCGTTTATACAATTAAAACATGGTCATACAGCCCTAATGGAGGTACCAACGGCACCCATGCCTATGACACGGCCTGGGACAATAATGTGCCCCAGGGCTTGAGTGGAACCTATACAATTGGTGGCACATCGCCAAACTATACTACCTTTACTAAAGCGGTGGCAGACCTTGTAGCACACGGCGTATGTGGCCCAGTAACGTTTAATGTAGCCAACGGAGGGTATTACGAGCAGGTTTCTATTCCTGCAATTAATGGCGCTTCGGCAACTAATACTATTACTTTCCAAAGCCTGAACGGCGATAGCGCACTTGTAAACCTGAATTATTCAAATGCAAGTAATACAAATAATTATGTGCTTCAGTTAAATGGGGCAAATTACTTTACTTTCAAAGAGATTACTATTAAATCGGGGAACAGCCAATACGGTACTGTAATTGATATAAGGGGCGGGGCCAATAATAATCAATTCCTGAATAACAGGCTATTGGGCGCTAAACCTAATTATTATTTTTATCCATCGTATGCTGTATATTCGGGTACAGATGTTGACAATTATAATGTTTTCAAAGAAAACGAAATAGCCGATTGCGATAACGGCTTCTATCTTAGCAGCAATAGTGGAAGTAATTTTGATATAGGGATAGTAATACAAGATAATATCATTGATAGCATGGGGTATTCAGGAATTTATGCTTACTATCAGGATTCGATGTATATTTACAGGAATATAATACGAAATATTTATATTAACGCTAATTATTCTTATGGATGGGCTGAGGGTATAAACATGGAATATAGTAAAAGCTGTACCATTGGCAAAAATAAAATATCTGTTCTACCCGGCGGCTATGGCGGCTACGGAATGTACTTATATGACAACACAAGTACAGCAGCAGCACCCAATACCGTGTATGATAATTTTATCTCTCAGCAAGGAACTAATAATAGCTATACCGGATTTGGGGTCTATATTGCTTACGGCGCTTATACTAATTTTTATTATAATAATGTTTTCACTAACGATTCATCAACCGCAACCTCCACCCCTCCATCCGCTGCGGCTTATCTGGCCTATTGTTCATACCTGAATTCTGAAAACAATATTTTTGTGAATAAAGGCTATGGCTACGATATAGATATGCCAAGCCTTTCCTATAACGATACTTCCGACTATAATGACTATTTTACCAATGGCACATATATGGGCCTTGTATCTGGCCTTCAAATTCGGAACTTAATCAACTGGCAGGGCGCTACCTCATTGGATTATTATTCCATATCTGTGGATCCGGGTTATACAAGCAATACCGACCTGCATGTTAAAAATAGCGCACTAAAGGACAAGGCTACTGTAATACCCGGCATTACCGATGATATAGATGGCCGTCCGCGGGGTACTAACCCTGATATTGGCGCTACGCAGGTTACCCCTGCCTTAAACAATGATTTGGCCATACTTGGTTTATACCAACCACAAAATGGGTCTTGCGGTACATCCACCGAAAGGGTTGCGGTTATTGTATTTAATGCAGGCGCGCATTCCGAAACCAATATTCCGGTGTATGCTTCCATATCAGGCGCTACAAGTGCAACACTTAACGATACAATTAGGACTACACTACTTGCCGGCGGTACCGATACATTCTACTTTAGCGCTACGTTAGATGCGTCGGCCGGTGGTAAATATACATTTACCGGTGTTTCTGTAAACCTTAGCGCTGACCAACTAACAAACAATGATACTTTGGCCCCGCTTTCTATTGTATTGCATGCTGTACCTTCCAGCCCTTCCACAGTTTCTAATGCAATTTGTGGGGCAGGTTCGGTAAAATTGGCAGCAAGCCCTGTATCCGGTGTTGAACACTATTGGTACACTACTGCTTCCGGTGTTGACCCGGTTGCATCGGGCGATACATTTAGTACGCCTGTAATAGGCAGCACTACTACCTATTATGTAACGGCCAGCGTAGCATCCAATAATACGCTTACCACTTTCTTTTCAGGGGCTAACCCTTATCAGGGGGCAATGTTTAATATAACTGCATCGCATAATATCCGGGTTGATAGTTTTGACGCCAATATACAGGGCAGCGGCACTGATTATGCTGATGTTTATTACATTGCAGGCACTTATGTTGGCAACGAAACAAATTCGTCTGCATGGACGCTTGCAGGTACTGTGCCGGTAACATTTAAGGGGGCTGGCAACCATACCAGGATTGGGCTTGCGCCAGGTTCAGGGTTTATGGTGCCTGAAGGCAAAACGGTGGGCGTATATATCCGCCTGCATAGCAACACGAACCTCCGTTTCACAAACGGCAGCAATAACATATCCAACTTCGACTTTACTATTAGCGAAGGAGAAGCCATTACCGGGTCATTCTCGTCAGTTGTATCTTCTGAAAGCTGGAATGGGGAGGTATATTATACTGTATGGGGCTGCGCCAGCCAGGCAGTGGCTGCCACAGCTACTATAAACTATGGCCCTACTGGCGCCTCCTATGCGAAAGGTTCACCATTTAATGGCAACTTTAACAGCGGCACCTCATCAAGCCCCGATGGTATATGTGCAGGCCAGGACGCCACCTATAACCTGAACCCGCCTTCAGGGTTCTCAAATTCCGGCTATGGCACAACCTGGAAGGTCAGTTCCGTAAAAGTAGCTACCGCAAATGGCAGCGCTACTGCCCATTATACCGTTAACGCTGCCACTTCATCCGCTGATGCGTATATTGAATTTTCGCCTACTGCCGCTGATGAAGACAGTACATATATTGTTACCACTACGGTTTCTAACCTTTCTACAGGGTGCGATACTACCTTTAGCCGTTATATTTATGTTTCACCACTTCCAAATGTTTCGTTCAGTTACTCAAGTGGCTGTAGTGGTGTATATACTTCATTTTCAAATACAAGTACTTATGGCTCCGGTACCCCAACAGCCTTATGGTATTTTGGCGATGGCGATACTTCAACGGCACTCAGCCCTGTGCACGTTTATACTTCGGCAGGAACATATACTGTAAAACTTTACCTTACCAATAGCAGTGGGTGTACCGATTCGTCTATTAATAGTTCAGTGAAAATAATTACCGGGCCTGCCCCAAAATTTGGCGCAGTAGGGTCATGCCTCAATACCAGCGAGATATTTGTAGATTCAAGCAGCGCAAGCCCAAGCACAATACATTCATGGTTGTATGAATTTGGCGATGGCGATACATCTTCTGCTGAAAACCCTAAACACAAATACGCTTCTGCAGGTAATTATACCGTTACATTAACCATTTCCAACGCTATTGGATGTACAGACTCCACAACAAGGAATATCACCATCAACCCATCTCCTGTAGCTGCTTTTGGCGCAAGCAACCTTTGTTCAAGCGATACGGCTCTATTTACCGATTCATCGTCAATTAGTTCAGGCACTATTTCGGCCTATGCCTGGAAATTCGGTGATGGTAACACCTCTACTGCGCAAAGCCCTAAACACAAATATGCTACCAATGGTAACTATAATGTAACCTTTACCGTAACATCCGGTACAGGTTGTACCGATTCTATTACTAAATCAATCTCTATTGTTGATGCGCCGACTGCTGCATTTTCTACCGCTAATGGTTGTTTTGGCGATAGCACGCGGTTTACAGATAAGTCCAGTGCAACAAGTGCAACGATTATAGCCTGGTCATGGGCCTTTGGCGATGGCAATGTATCTTCTTTGCAAAACCCAAGCCACCTTTATGCTTCAGCAGGTACATATACCGTACTTGAATACGCCTATACGGGGGCGGGCTGTTTCGACACTATCAGCCACTCAGTAACTGTAAACCCGGCGCCAACTGTTAAATTCACCGCCCCAGCCGTATGCGATGGCAATTCAACGGTATTTACCGATTCTTCAACAGTATCTTCGGGTTCTATTGCAAGTTACCTTTGGAAATTTGGGGATGGCAATACTTCATCATCTGCTTCGCCAACCCACCTTTATGCTAATAGTGGTTCATTTAATGCCACACTGGTAGTAACTACCAATAACGGTTGTACAGATTCGCTGACCCAAAAAGTAACAGTAAACGCCGGGCCGGTTGCCAAAATCGGGACGGTGAGCGGCTGCAATGGTTCGGCTGTACAATTTGCCGATTCATCAAGCGGTACTATTTCGTCCCGTACATGGAGGTTTGGCGATGGCACCGGCAATACATCTACCGCAAAAAATCCATCATATACATATAGCGATACCGGCATATATATTGTTACACTTGTGGTTGCCAACGGCAGTAGCTGTATAGACTCTACTACCCGCGCTGTGCATGTATATGGCCTTCCTGTAGCCAAATTTGGCAATTCGCAGGTATGTCAAGGAAACCCTACTTCGTTTTATGACAGTTCTGTAGCCGCGTCCGGCACTACGCTTTCAGGCTGGTCTTGGAACTTTGGTGATGGCGCTACCGCTACGAATCAAAGCCCGAATCATACATACAAGACAAGTGGTACTTTTACAGTTAAACTTGTGGTAACTTCCAATGGTGGCTGTACTGCCATAGATTCATTATCTGTAACTGTAAACCCAACGCCGGTAGCCAGCTATACAGCTACCACTACTACTGTTTGTTCGGGCGATTCTATTGGGTTTACGAATAAGACTGCGAGCACAGGCTCTTTCAACTTTGCCTGGAATTTTGATGATGGCACAAGTTCTAATGCGATTAGCCCTTATCATACTTTCTATAATACCTTATCTGCGCCAATAAAAGATACCGTATGGCTGAAAGCAACCAATGCAAGCGGTTGCGCTGACAGTTTCTCGAAAATAATAACAGTAAACCCTGTTCCGACGGCTAATTTCTCTGTAATCGGGGGATGTGTAAACAGCCCGACTGTGTTTATTGATTCGAGTACCGGCGGTAAATCTTATTCATGGAATTTTGGCGATACTAAAACTTCTACCAGCAAAAGCCCGGCGCATACCTATACTTCAAACGGCACTTATCCGGTAGTTCTCACGGTAAATGGCACTTATGGCTGTTCTGCTTCTTATACCGATACCATTATTACAACCCCAAGCCCGGTTGCCGGCTTTACGGTAGGGGCTACCTGCAACCCAATACATTTTACCGATACGAGCGGCAATGCCGTTGGGGCGCATTATATTTGGAGTTTTGGCGACGGCGACAGTTCTACCGTAAAAGACCCAAGCCACTCTTATGTATTTGCCGGCTCTGAAACTGTAGTAGAGGCTGTAATATCTACCACTGGCTGCGCAGATACATTCTCTGAGGTTGTAACACCTACTGCGCCACCTCTTGCAGGGTTTAAAGCTTCTGTTAAGGGCCGTACTGTTACTGTAACTGCCGTAGATACCCCTCAAAGTATTTATGTTTGGAACTTTGGCGATGGCTCCGTTGATAGCGGCCAGACTACTAAAGATACTACCCATACCTATAAAACTATTGGGAAATTTACGGTTAAATATACAGTGTATAGCAGCGGTGGGTGTTCTGCCGATTCTACCATAACCATTGTAACTACAGGTATTGATAATCAACTCGCTTCAAAACTGAACCTGAGCGTATATCCTAATCCGTTTAAGGAAGGCACTAATATAACCTATACCCTGGATGCAAGCGCCGAAGTTCAAATAAGCGTGATAGATGAAACGGGAAGGGAAATAGCTGTACTTAGCAATGGTATGCAGCCGGTAGGCGAACACCAGGCTATTTTTGACGCTGATAAATATAACGCCTCTGCGGGCCTCTACCTGCTCCGTATCACTGTAAACAATGAAACAGTATCTAAGCAAATAATAAGGCTGAAATAAGGCCTTAAAATGCTAATAAATCTAAAACGCCCCGTGAGCAATCGCGGGGCGTTTTTAGTTTTATATAGGCTGTAAGTTGTAGGTCGTAATTCGCAAGTGGGGGTTGCACAGGGCCAAAGTCCCCTAAAATCGTGATAGGGAGTGCCGGTGGATTTCGCCCTTGCGGGGCTACATGAAACCTATGCAGGTTTCAAAAAACATCTGATATTTTATATGCTTTGTCGCGGAAAGTAAAGGTATCGCCTTTTTTCTTTCCCGCCAATGTCAAATAAATAGGGGAGGAGAGGGACACGGCGACGTATGTATGCCTGCCTATTTTTACCTGCCCAAGGCTTGCTGAAATAAAGAGGTCCTGGAAATCGGTGAGGACTACCGCCCCCAGCGCGGCGTTGGTATTTGTATTATGATAATCAATTTTTTGAAGGGTAGCCAGTACCTCATTGGCTTCGTCGTACAGGCGGGCGTACATATCACGGTCTATTTGCATCTGCTCACGGAATGATTCAAATTTATCCTCTGCCGAGCCTTTTTCTTCATTGGCGCTTTCCTGCGCCTGCTTCATGGCCGCCAGGGCGGTATCTACTTTCTTTTGCTGTATGGCAAGGCAAGATTCAAACAATGCCTGTTTTAACGTTTTCTTATCCGAAATTTTCATGGGCTGCAAAGGTAAAAAGAAAAGGCGTGAGGTGTTAGGTTTTGGGTCATAGTTGTTAGTTGGGGGCTGTCGGTTCCCGCGTATTATTGTGATGCGTTCCTAACTTTTCCTAACTTTTAAAACTTTTCAAAAGTTAGGAAGGAACGGGTTTTACAATTTACAAAACTTCAGGTTGCTTATGCCCTCACCTGATGTTATCTGTATAATATAAATTGCTGGTGATAAACCGGATATATTAATATTGGTTAATGTACCATTGCTGCTGCCGCTAAGAATTATTTTACCATCAATGTCCATAATATGCCATATAAAAGGGGTAGGGGAGGGGGATATAATATAATTAAATCGTGGTATTTTTGCCAGGTTTTATAAACAGTATTGGCACATGAAATTATTTGTAAACGGTTCGGAAAACAGGCTAAAGGAGTTCCGGGAAAAAATAGGCGATATAAAAGGGGTGGACTATTATATGTATGATTTTAACCCGGACGCATTCGATTTTAATGGGTACGACGCCATTTTTGACCTGAACCTGGACGAGGCCCCGGAAAACCTGGAATGGTATGCCCGCCTCGAAAATAAACCCGTGATAGTAAGTGCGGTAAAGATGCAGCTTGCCCAGATGGCCTATTTCCAGGGCAATGATATAGCCTGCCACCTGGCGGGCTTTAATGCCCTGCCGACGTTTATAAACCGCAGCAAAGCGGAACTGTCGCTGTATAACCCATCGGCCAAAGAGGCGATAACGGGTGTTTTTAATACCTTGAACTGGGATGCCCGCTTTGTGGCTGACCGCGTAGGCATGGTAACGCCCAGGCTTGTTTTTATGATTATCAATGAAGCGTTCTATACCTTACAGGAAGGAACGGCCTCTATGGGTGATATTGACGAAAGCATGAAGCTTGGGGTCAATTATCCTCATGGCCCATTTGAATGGTGCGATAAAACAGGCATTATTGACGTTTATGAAACATTGGCCGCCCTGTATGACGATACCCATGACGAACGCTATAAAATATGCCCATTGCTGAAAACGGCTTATTTGAAAGCGGGTTAAATTGTTGCGATACGCTATTGCCAAATTGTTGAAGCTATAAAAACCTACTTCTACTTAATCCGGCGGAAATGGGGCATGGTGAGGTCATATTTTACAGCGGCAACCCTCACGGCTAAAATGAATATAATTGATAGTATAAAGCTCAATTCTCTCATAGCGCCAAAATATTCCAATATGAGATAAAAAAACGCCCCGGCAAGGCTCACAGAAGCGTATAGCTCTTTGCGAAACAGGATGGGGGTTTCATTGGTCAGCACATCGCGGATAACGCCGCCCATCACGGCTGAAAACATCCCCATGATGGCGGCTATCAGGGGGTTTACCCCAAACGCAATAGCTTTCTCGGTGCCGATAATAGTAAACATGGCCACGCCGAGGGTATCGAATAGGAACATCGTCTTGCGGAATTTTAGCAAATAGCCGTAAAAAATACTGGCTACCACCACACCCGCCAGGATGGCGTACATAATGTTGATGTCCTTTATCCATACCAGCGGATAACTCCCTAATAATATATCCCTCATGCTGCCGCCGCCGATAGCGGTAATAAAGGCGATAAACGTAACACCGAACCAATCCTTTGCCGATTTCTCATTTGCCACCAGGGCGCCGGAAATAGCAAAAAACGCGGTTCCGGCCAGTTCCAGAATATATTGGATTTTCATTTAATTCAATACCCCGCTAACTTCTTTAATCAATGGTTGCGCTTCTTTTAACCCCTCTGCCTTAGCATAGTTTTGCCTTATGGTTTCGCCGATGGCGGTAGGCGTGCCATCATCGTCTATACGCACAAAAGTAGTGTTTGTAGTGCAAACTACCGATTCTTCGCCGCTGTATAGGTTGTATTTTTTTACCTGGATATTGATGGTGATAGAGGTAGTGCCCAGGTTTTCTACCTCGCCGTAAATACGAAGGTGGTTGCCCGATTTTACCGGTTTCTTGAATATCAGTTCCCCTACCCGCAGTGTTACCATATTGGGGGTGTGGCAGTATTCGGTTACAAACGCGGCGGCGGCTTCGTCAATCCACGACATCAGTATCCCGCCAAAAAGGTTGCCGTGAACGCCTATGTCTTTCGACATGCAAATTTTTTTAGTAATCAGGTTCATCCCGTTTTTTTATAATGTGTCCAAAAAAAAAGCCCCTCGTTTCCGAAGGGCCTGTTATGCTTTAAATGTTGATATTTATAGACAAAATCATACCCTTCCCTGATGTTTATGCATCATATAGCAGCGGCATTGTATTTGTTTATTGCTCAACATGGGCGCAAAGGTACAACATTATTTTCAAATCCGGTAAAGCCATAAAACAAAAAAACGCCCCGGGTGGCAGGGCGTTTTTTTTATGGTTTACAAGGGACTTCCTTTATTTTACAATGGTAACACTTCCCGTATGTTCATTCATAGGCAAGCCCATTAACTGGAATTTCCAGATATAATAATAAGTCCCGGCAGGGCAATCCGAACCGTCGTTCTTGTTTTTGCCTGTCCAGCAATTGTTTTGGTCATCGCTTTCAAATACTTCTTCGCCCCACCTGTTGAAGATGAGCAGGTGATAATACGTTGCCCCAAGTATCCTGAGTTTGAAGGTATCGTTTATGCCATCGCCGTTAGGTGTTATCACATTATAAGGCTCCCATATCCGTTTTACGTTTACATATTTGCAGGTATCGCTTGAGCAGCCTGCCAGGTTGGTAGCTTTAAGGCATACCTGGAAGCTGTCTTCATACACTACCGAAGAGCCGTTAGGCGCCTGCAGCCCTGCGTTCTCGGCGGGGGCGCCGTTGTTCCTGATGGCCGGTAAACTGCTGGCATAATTATGCTTTTCCGCCTCTGCGGAATCTGTCGTATTATCCTGTGAAGATAGGTTGGATGCCAACGGCGGAACAGTGTACGGCGGTACGTTGTAATATGACCACTGCCACTTCACCGCATTTACTGATGTATTATGAAAGGTAAAAATACCCGCTTCGGCCAGGGTGGAATCTATGGTGAAATTCGCTTTTATCGGCAATATATGTATTTTAAACGAATCAAGCGAATCGCACCCATAAGAGTTAATGGCTTTAAGTTTTACCCAATAGAAACCCGTGGTGGCAAATACGGTGGAGGCATGTTTGCCTGTACTATCCTTGCCCCCTGTGTTATGGAAAGTATCGGCAGGGCTGCCATTCGCAAAATTCCATATAAATGTATGGTAGCTTGTATCTTTAATTGTGTCCCTAAATGTAATACTTGTATTTGGGCAGCCAATGGTATCGCCTGTTATGTCCAAAGGCCCATGCGGGTGTACCACTATTTTAAAGCGCGGCTGCGATGGGTTGGTAGAGTCGGGCCATGTGGTAGTGCAGGTATAGTGCCCATAGTCAGGCGGATCATTGGCAAACAGGCTTACATAAGTAGTATCCGTCTGCTGAAGGTATAAATAGAATGTACCCGGCGTATTATAGGTAATGGTAATAATTGAATCGGCCTGTACCTGATTGAAAGAATCGGCGGCCTGGGTGCCATCGCCTTTTAACCAAACATAATATTTCCCGATTTTGTTATGTACAGCTATTGGCACGGTAAACGGCGCACAACCTACCGAGTCGAGCGGGGTAAAGC
>Ga0206800_1056_pt1 | contig 20562 bp, 16 predicted proteins | sample Alteio_BWOrgCont_64_FD_152898 | JGI IMG/M metagenome (GOLD analysis project Ga0206800, IMG submission 152898) | Enriched cells from forest soil in Barre Woods Harvard Forest LTER site, Petersham, Massachusetts, United States -... | ecosystem: Environmental > Terrestrial > Soil > Temperate forest >... | reverse complement strand
TTTTCGTAAACGGCAATCCAATAAAGCACCCGATCCCGGTTGGCAAGTTAAAATACGCAAAGAAGATCGCGTCAAATTGATTCAAATGGATCAACACAAGGATTCTCCATGATTGCCTTATCAGATTACCTAACATTAAGTGCAATACTATTTGGTATTGGTATGGCGGGCATTTTTATCAACCGGAAGAATGTGATCATATTGCTCATGTGCATTGAGTTGATATTGTTGGCAGTCAGTACTAATTTTGTTGCCTTTTCAAGATACCTATCGGATATCAATGGTCAAGTATTTGTTTTGTTCATTTTGACCATCGCTGCTGCAGAAGCGGCGATTGGGCTTGCCATTTTGGTGGTAATGTTTCGCCAAAGAAACACCATCAATGTAGAAGAATTGGACAGCTTAAAAGGATGAGGAATGTTTGAACTGAAATCAAGCTGTTTGGCGATTGTTGGTTTACCCTTAGCTGCGGCCATGCTTGCGGGCTTCTGCGGTAAAGTGATTGGGCAAAGAGCTTCACACCTTGCTACGACTTTTGCCGTTGGACTTTCCTTTTTCTTGTCGCTGATTGTCATTAAACAGTTTTATACCCATGAGATCAGTCCCCTGAATTTTACCTTATACACGTGGGGGCAATTCGGACACACCCCTTTTACTATTGGGTTTTTAATTGACCAACTTACCGCTGTCATGATGCTCATCGTGACCTTTGTTTCTTGGATGGTCCACATTTATTCCATTGGATATATGCGGGATGACCCTGGGTATCAGAGATTTTTTTGTTATATATCTTTGTTTACCTTTGGAATGTTAATGCTGATCAGTGCTAATAATTTCTTACAATTATTTTTTGGCTGGGAAATGGTTGGGTTAATGTCATATCTCTTGATTGGCTTTTGGTTTAAAAAAGAGAGTGCGATTGTTGCGAACTTAAAAGCTTTTATTGTGAATCGAGTGGGCGATTTTGGCTTTTTAATTGGTATCGCGGCTGTTTTGTATTGTTTTGGGACGTTGGATTATCGTTTGGTATTCGAAGAAGTTCAGAACATTTCTAAAGTTGAACTGTTTCAACTTCCTACCGGATATACGGTTTCAGCCATTACTTTTATTTGTCTTTGTTTATTTGTGGGGGCGATGGGAAAATCAGCGCAAGTCCCATTGCATGTCTGGTTGCCCGATTCTATGGAAGGCCCTACCCCAATTTCTGCGTTGATCCATGCAGCTACCATGGTGACAGCTGGGGTATTTATGATAGCCAGGCTCTCACCCTTATTTGAGTATTCGGAACTTGCGCTGAATGTCATTTTGACAATTGGTACAGTCACTTGTTTCCTCATGGGCTTGGTTGGAATTGTACAAAATGATATTAAGAGAATTATTGCGTATTCAACTTTGTCCCAATTAGGCTATATGATGATTGCCATGGGAGTTTCAGCTTATCCGATTGGCATTTTTCATCTCGTCACACACGCTTTTTTTAAGGCTTTACTCTTTTTGGGTGCGGGTTCCATTATTTTCGCTTTACATCACGAACAAGATATTTGGAAAATGGGGAATCTTAGAAAATCCTTGCCGATCACTTACTATACCATGTTAGTGGGAAGTCTGGCATTAATTGGTTTTCCATTTTTTTCCGGGTTTTATTCCAAGGATTTAATCATCGAAGCGGTGAAACTCTCTCAGCTACCCTGCGCTAAAGCGGCTTATTATTTTGTCGTCGGGGGTGTCTATATTACGGCACTTTACACCTTCCGCCTGTTTTTTGTGGTCTTCCATCTGAAAACGGATAGAGATGATATCCATGTTGAACCGAATTCTTGGGTGGTTGAAGGACCCTTAGTCTTATTGGCGATTCCTTCTTTGGTTTTAGGCGCTTTATTTTTAAGACCATTATCCGAGAATTACTTTGCCCATTCGCTCGTTATTCACCCTGAACACAGCGGCTTTCAAGAACTCATGGCCGCAAGTGAGAGTCCCTTTTTCATGGCACTCCATGGGTTTACGTCACTGCCCTTTGTTCTCGGGTTACTGGGGATAATAACCGCTTGGATCGGTTACGTAGTGCGTCCAAAGAGTGCTGCTTGGGTCCAACGACGTTTAGGGGTAATCTATTACATCCTGAAGAATCAGTTAGGATTTGATGCATTTTACCGTCTAGTGGTTGTAATGGCCACGCGTACCCTGGGCCTTTTTTGTTGGCGTTGGGGGGATCAATGGTTAATTGACGGGGTGGGCGTTAACGGGACAGCGAATACGGTTAAACGTTTATCTCAATCTCTGAGAAAGATGCAGACAGGTTATCTCTATCATTACGCTTTCGTCATGATTGTTGGTTTTCTTGTCTTAATTGCTTGGCTACTGTTAAGTGTCATTGTGTAAGGTGGTATAATGGCTTTTCCGCTATTAAGTTGGTTGATCTGGATCCCGATATTCGGGGGAGCCGCCTTATTGTTCCTTAGAAAAGAGACTTGTGTGTTATGGGTACGTTTTTTTAGTTTGTGTTTGGCCATGTTTAGTTTTGGCCTATCCTGTGTTTTACTCATTGGATTTGATGTTACTACTTCAGAGATGCAGTGGGCTGAAACAATTCCCTGGATCCCGAGCTTCCAAATCTTTTATCGCTTGGGGGTTGATGGCTTATCCTTACCCTTAATTGTCCTAACTTGCTTTACAACGATTTTAGTCATCTTAGCCAGTTACCGGTCCGTACAGAATAATGTCGCAGATTATTGTGCCACTTTTTTAATCATGCAAGGTTTAATGTGTGGGGTTTTTGCTTCCCTAGATGCCGTATTATTTTATTCATTTTGGGAAGCGATGTTGGTTCCGATGTTTTTAATTATAGGCCGATGGGGTGGACAAAATCGGATTTATGCCACAATGAAATTTTTTCTCTATACCTTTTTTGGATCGGTTCTGTTGTTGGTTGCCATCCTTTACTTGCAAATGGTTGCAAAATCTACTTTGGGAGCAGAATCCGATGGCCTTTTCAATATTTTAGCTTTCCAAAATCTAGCCTTAACGATGATTGAACAAAAATGGATATTTTTGGCATTTTTAATTGCATTTGCAATTAAAGTCCCGATGTGGCCGGTGCATACTTGGTTACCGGATGCGCATGTAGAAGCACCTGCAGGGGGTTCCGTTGTGTTGGCGGCGATATTATTAAAGATGGGTGGTTATGGATTCTTGCGGTTTATCCTACCGATTACCCCAGATGCTAGCCAGTTTTTTGCCAGCGGGATCATTGGGTTGTCGTTGATAGCCATTATCTATATTGCTTTAGTGGCAATTGTGCAAACAGACATGAAAAAACTCATTGCGTATTCTTCAATTTCTCACATGGGCATTGTGACACTTGGATTGTTTACGGTTTTTTCCATCATCAAAAACACGGAAAACCATGATGTGGCAGTGGCCAGTATGGAAGGCTCATTGGTTCAAATGATTTCACATGGCTTTATCTCTGCAGCCTTATTTTTGTGTGTTGGTGTTTTATATGATCGATTGCACAGTCGATTGATCAAAGATTATGGCGGTGTCGTGAATACAATGCCTATTTTTGCTGCATTTTTTATGCTGTTTGCAATGGCAAATGTGGGTTTGCCTGGGACGTCGGGATTTGTTGGAGAATTTTTAGTAATATTAAGTGCTTTTCAAGCAAAGATTTGGTATGCGGTTGGTGCAGCAACACTGTTAATTTTAGGGGCTTCCTACACATTATGGATGTATAAGCGAGTGATATTTGGGTCAATCACGCAGCCGGCAGTTGCAACTTTGCGGGACATCCAAGGAACGGAAATTTGCGTATTACTCTTATTGGCGATTGCTATTTTATGGTTAGGGCTATGGCCAGAACCCTTACTCAATATTTTACAAGCGTCGACTGAGCATTTGCTTAACCAAATGTTACATTCGAAACTTTAAGGCTAGGAATGCGTATGTGGTCGAGTGAGTTATTTTTTGTTTATCCTGAGGTTGTTTTAACGACCTTTGCTTCTTTTATCTTGTTACTCGATTTATGGCTGAGTCCCAAATCGAAATGGATCATCTATACATTGAGTCAATTGGCTTTAATGGCCACAATGTACTGCCTCATTCAATTGATAGCATTTACCCCAACCATTGTTTTTAATGGGGCCATCATTCTGGACAGCATCAGTCTGTCTTTGAAATTGATCATTTGTTTGTTTGGAAGTTTTGTCTTTATTTATACACGTAAATACTTATTTGATCGCCAAGAGTTTAAGGCAGAATATTTTATTCTATGCTTGTTCTCTATCTTGGGCATGATGATTTTAGTTTCCTCCTATAATTTTTTGAGTTTATATTTAGGGATAGAGTTATTGGCTTTACCTTTATATGCTTTAATTACAATGCTGCAAGGTAATAAACTGGCAACAGAAGCCGCCATGAAGTATTTTATCATGGGTGCTTTGGCATCCGGAATGTTACTTTATGGGATTTCGCTTTTATATGGTGTCACGGGAAGTTTGTCCTTAATCGCCGTTGCCGAACATTTGTCAATTTCATCTGCCGCGCCAAGCTTGACCTTAATGTTTGGTCTGATCTTTGTGTTTGTGAGTCTTGCCTTTAAATTTGGGGCCGTGCCCTTTCATATGTGGTTGCCGGATGTTTATCAGGGATCCCCGATTATCATGACACTGTTCATTGGAACCCTACCTAAGCTTGCAGCCTTTGGTTTTGCCATCAGAATGCTCAACGACACTTTCCCGAGCCTACATTTTCATTGGCAACCGTTACTGATAACCATGGGAATTTTGTCTCTGATCATTGGTAACGTTGTTGCCATCGCACAATCCAATTTAAAAAGAATGTTGGCTTATTCTACCATCGCGCACATGGGTTTTTTGTTTTTGGGATTATCGTTGGGTTCAGAAGCGGGGTTTATCGCTGCATATAATTACATCCTGATTTACGCGCTAATGGCTTTAGGCGGGTTTGGTGTGATGACTTTATTGAGTTGTGAGTCCATTGAAGCAGAGAACATTCAGGACTTTCAAGGTTTGAGCAGTCAGCATCCGTGGTTTGCTTTTTTAATGATGCTTATTTTATTGTCTTTGGCAGGGATCCCACCCTTTTCTGGCTTTTATGCAAAGTTCTTTATCATTAAAGAACTGATCGATTCAGGTTACCTGGGGCTTGCACTGTTTGCGGTGTTGATGACGGTCATTGGTGCTTACTATTATTTAAGAATTATTCGAGTCATGTTTTTTGATGCTCCACAGGGATCGAAAATCCAAACCTCTTTGGCCAGTCCTGAGGCGATTGTTTTAACATTGAATGGCTTTTTGTTATTAATCCTCGGGATTTTCCCAGCGGCCCTCTATCAATTTTGCCAAGTTCTCGTATTAACCGCGTTTTAATCTCAGATAAATAACTTAATTATAAAAGTATCAATGCTTGCTTGTTTCTGACAACCTACTTGCATCAACAGGTCATTCCAGGTAAGCTATGAAGGCTTGACGCGGGGTGGAGCAGTCTGGCAGCTCGTCGGGCTCATAACCCGAAGGTCGTAGGTTCAAATCCTGCCCCCGCTACCAGAATAAATAAAGAGGCCCCGATAGGGGCTTTTTGTTGGTGAATAACAAGAAATGGGCTATAAGCCCATTTTTTGTTTAATGGGTGTGTGAGGACATGAGACAGCACGAGTCATTAGAAAAAGTGATTTTACCGGTCGTCAATGGCCTTGGACTTCAATGGGTGGGGTTGCAATACTTCCCGCAAGGTAAAAAGTCCATTGTGAGGTTATTTGTCGAGAAAGACGGCGGGATCACGGTTGACGATTGTCAGCGCGTGAGTCGTCAGGTAGATGCTGTCCTAACGATCGAAAGTCCCTTACTCCATGATTATGTCTTGGAGGTGTCTTCTCCAGGATTTGATCGTATTTTATTCTCACCTCAGCAATGTGGTGGGCACATTGGGAAATTGGTTTCTATCCGATTGGTGATACCGATAAACGGAAAGAAGAACTTTAGAGGTAGGCTGCACCAAGTGGAAGGCGAGAAAATTACCATTGTCGCTCCTGAAGGAGAAGTAACATTTTCTTTCAGTGACATGGATGAAGTACGTTTGGTACCAGAGTGGGTAGGCCTTTCAAAAGGTTCAAAAAAGTGAGGCTTGGAAATGAGCAAAGAAATTCCACTAAAACTGATTATTGGGACCGTCTCGAATGAGAAGGGTGTCTCTGAAGAAGTAATTTTTCAGGCCATTGAGGCTGCATTGGTTTCTGCAACTAAGAAAAAGTATGGCGCAGATATTGAAGTGCGCGTCGAAATTGATCGTAAAACTGGTCAATATGAAACCTTTAGACAATGGACGATTGTAGAGGAGCCGACTCCCGAACAGCCGTTGGAGTTTCCCTTGAAGCAAATGCTGTTGAGCGAAGCTTTGCAACATTCTAAAACAATCAAAGTGGATGAAATATTGGAATTGCCCATGGAATCTGTTGAGTTTGGGCGAATTGCTGCACAAGCTGCCAAACAGGTTATCTTGAAAAAAGTTCGCGAAGCTGAACATGAGAATGTGGCTGAAGAATTCCGCAGGAAGATTGGACAACTGGTTATTGGGGTTGTCAAGAAAAGTTCTCGTGAAGCAATTATTTTAGATTTGGGTGGTAATGCAGAAGCCATTCTGCATAAAGAAGATTTATTACCCAGGGAGTCGGTACGCCCGGGCGATCGCTTGCGCTGTTACTTGCGCGATGTCATGACAGAAGCAAAAGGACCGCAATTAAGTTTAAGCCGCACCTGTAATGAGATGTTAATTGAGTTGTTTAAAATTGAAGTTCCCGAGGTCGGCGAAGGGATTATTGAAATCAAAAGCGCAGCCCGGGATCCGGGTGTTCGAGCGAAAATTGCGGTTAAAACCAATGACGGTCGAATTGATCCCGTTGGCGCTTGTGTTGGAATGAGGGGCGCACGTGTTCAAGCGGTTTCCAATGAATTAGGTGGTGAGCGTGTGGATATTGTTTTATGGGATGATAACCCGGCTCAATTTGTCATGAATGCAATGGCGCCGGCTGAAGTGGTTTCAATTGTGGTAGACGATGATGCGCATACCATGGATGTTGCTGTGTCTGAAGAGCATTTGTCACAGGCCATTGGCCGTAATGGGCAAAATGTCAGGTTGGCAAGCCAGCTTACGGGCTGGGAGTTGAATGTCATTACGGATTCTGAGGCCAAAGAAAGAACCGCAGCAGAGCAAGAGCAACTCTTGAAAGTCTTTACGGAGCAACTTTTGGTTGACGAAGATGTTGCCAATATCTTAATTGAAGAAGGGTTTACCAGTTTGGAAGAAGTTGCCTATGTGCCTTTACAAGAGTTGTTGAAAATAGATGGCTTTGATGAAGAAGTGGTTAACGAATTGCGTTCTCGTGCAAAGCAATCGTTGTTAACCCAAGCCATTGCTAACGAAGAAACAGTGGATGAAAAAGTACCGGCGGAAGACTTATTAACGGTATCTGGGATGGATAGTGAATTGGCTGCAAGTTTAGCAACCCATGGCATCATTAGCCGAGATGATCTAGCAGAGCTAGCCGTTGATGATCTGATAGAAATGATTGATTTAGACGAACCCAAGGCCGCAGAGCTGATTATGGCAGCTCGAGCTCACTGGTTTGAATAAGTGGGAAATGGCGTTAGGTGAGGGGGCTCCATGCCGAATGAGACAGTTGAACAATTAGCAAAATTTTTTGAAATTGAATGTGATCGTTTAGTCGAACAATTTGCTGAAGCTGGTTATCAGCTTCAGGAAAAGGATGTTGTTTCTAAAGAAGCGAAGCAATCTTTATTAGCATTGCTCAAGCGGGAACAAGCCAGTGAAGGCCCCAAAAAAATTACTTTAAAACGGCAGAGTAAGACTGAAATTAAAGTTCAGCGGTCTTCGGGTCGTAAAGGGACAGTGAGCGTTGTTCGTAAAAGGCGACATGTTTATGTAAAACGCGATCCAGCTGCCGAGGCAGAAGAAGATACGGTTGTTGTAGAAGAAATAGCCAGTGCTGTTCCTGTTGTCGAAGAAGCTAGAAACCCAGCGGCAGAAGAAAATAATTCGGGTTTAACTGCAGAAAAAACCGCAACCAGCATGGGTCAGTCTGTCGAAGTAGAGAGTTTGCCGTCTCTAGAGGATTTGTCATCTGGCCAGAAAAAAGAAGAGAAATCTTCTCTGGTTAAGAAAAGCCATAGCGCACGGGATCTCATCGACGAAGAAGAAAAGAAACGTCATCGTAATAAACAAAAAAGTCGCGTCGAGCCTGATGACTGGAATAAGGGTAAATTAGTGAAATCCTTAGATCTGGTGGTCGCAGACACTGAAGAGATTGAAGAAGAAGAGCCTGCCGCTCCGGCTTGGCGCAACCCAAAAGCTAAGACAAAAGTCAGTAAATTAATTTCTCCGAAAGCACCTAAGAAAGACATGAAAGGGGTGGTAGAAGAGCTGCAAAAAAAACATACTTTTGAAAAACCTGCAGGTCCAATCATTCGTGAAGTTGAAATTCCGGTGACCATTTCAGTCGCTGATTTGGCACAAAAAATGTCGGTAAAGGCAGCAGAAGTCATTAAAGTGCTGATGAAATTTGGCACGATGGCAACCATTAACCAGTTGATAGAGCAAGAAACTGCGGTGATTGTGGTTGAAGAATTGGGTCATACCGCAAAGTTAATCAAAGATTATTCGTCGGAACCTATCATTCAAGTGGAATCGCAGGGCGAGAAAGTTTCTCGTGCAGCCGTGGTTACGGTCATGGGCCATGTTGATCATGGAAAAACGTCATTGTTAGATTATATCCGTAGAACAAAGGTCGCCGCTAAAGAGGCGGGTGGAATTACTCAACACATTGGTGCGTATCATGTCCAAACCAGTCGTGGTGAAATTACTTTTTTAGACACCCCTGGTCACGCAGCTTTCACAGCGATGCGCGCGCGCGGGGTTCAATGCACAGATATTGTGGTATTAGTGGTTGCAGCTGATGACGGTGTTATGCCGCAAACGATTGAAGCCATTCAGCATGCAAAAGCGGCGGGTGTACCCATTGTGGTCGCGATTACCAAGACAGATAAAAAAGATGCTGATCTCGATCGTATTCAGAATGAATTGTCGGTTCAGGGGCTTATCCCAGAAGCGTGGGGGGGCGATGTTATTTTTGTTCCAGTATCCGCGAAAGAAGGAACTGGGATTGACACTTTATTGGAAGCCATTGCTTTGCAAGCAGAAATGCTTGAATTGAAGGCCCCAATTACAGGCCAAGCTAAGGGAGTTGTCTTAGAAGCTCGCTTAGATAAAGGAAAGGGGCCCATTGCCTCTTTGTTGGTGCAAAGTGGAACCCTCTGTCGAGGAGATATTATTCTGGCGGGTCAAGTCTATGGTCGAGTTCGTGCCATGGTGAATGAACTGGGGCAACAAGTGGATTCCGTGACGCCTTCTATGCCGGTGGAAGTCTTAGGTTTATCCAGTGCTCCACAGGCAGGTGATACGTTTATGGTCGTTGTTGATGAACGACAAGCCAGAGAAGTTGCGCTATTCCGGCAGGGTCAAAATAGAGATGTTCGTATGCTGCGCCAACAGTCTTCGCAATTGGAAGGCTTTTTTGATCGAATGCAACAAGGCGAATCCAAAGTCTTAAAATTGGTTATTAAGGCCGATGTTCAAGGTTCAGCAGAGGCGTTGAATGAAGCATTGGAAGGACTGTCGACTGATCAGGTAAAAATTAAAATTATTGCGGTTGGAGTCGGTGGGATCAATGAATCTGATATTTCTCTTGCCATGGCATCGGGTGCTGTGATGATTGGGTTTAATGTCAGAGCAGATGCTTCCGCTCGGCGGTTAGCAGAAAAAGAAGGCTTCGACATTTATTATAGCAGTATCATTTATGATGTCGTTGACAACATCAAGCGCGCTATCAATGGTTTATTAGGTCCTCAATATAAAGAGCAAATCCTGGGATTAGCGGAAGTCAGAAGCGTTTTCCGTTCAGCGAAACTGAGAGCAGTTGCAGGTTGTATGGTCATCGAAGGGATTGTGAAGAGAGGTTGTCCAATCCGAGTCTTAAGAAATAATGTGGTCATTTATCAGGGTGAGCTTGAATCGTTACGGCGATTTAAAGACGATGTTTCTGAAGTTCGTAATGCAACGGAATGTGGTATTGGTGTTAAAAATTATAATGATGTTAAAGTCGGCGATCAAATTGAAGTTTTTGAAACGGTCGAGGTAGCAAGAGGTTAATCATGCCAAGAAATTTTAATCGATCAGACCGGGTTGCAGATGTCATGCATCGTGCTTTAGCGAAATTGATCCGGGAAGATTTTAAAGACCCACGTGCGGGCATGACAACCATTTCGACTATTCAAGTGACTCCCGATTTAAGACATGCCAAAATTCTTGTCACAGTATTGGAAAACGATAAGGTTAACGACACCCTGAAAGTACTAAATCAAGCGACAGGTTTTTTTCGGAGTTGTTTAGCAAAAATGCTGACATTACGATCCGTTCCAACGTTATCTTTTGTGTATGATGATTCCGTTGTGCGTGGCACTCGGATCAATTCTATTTTGGAGCATTGTATTGAATCACCGTAGAGATGTTCACGGTATTTTGTTGTTGGATAAACCAAAAGGGGTGACCTCTAACTTTGCTCTGCAAATGGTTAAACGCTTATTTAGAGCTCGTAAAGCTGGCCACACAGGTAGTCTTGATCCTGTTGCCGAGGGTTTATTACCCATCTGTTTAGGAGAAGCCACAAAATTTTCTCGTTTTCTCTTGGAATCTGATAAACACTATCAAGTGGTTGCAAAACTTGGGATACGAACCACAACAGGTGACTCGGAAGGTGAATCGCTCTCTGAGAAGCCAGTATCGGCGTATTCCTTAAGCGCAATGGAAAAGGCATTGGATCATTTTCGAGGTGAGATCCTACAAACGCCTCCCATGTATTCTGCCGTGAAGCAAAATGGACAGCCCTTGTACTGGTTGGCGCGCCAAGGATTGACGGTTGAACGCCAAGCCAGAACGGTTTCTATTCATCATCTTGAACTGTTAGCGTTGACAGAAGATTGTTTAAGCTTAGAAGTTCGGGCGAGCAAAGGGACTTATATCCGAACTTTGATCGATGATTTGGGCGAATGGTTGGGGTGTGGTGCTCATATTATAAAATTAACCCGATTGGGGGCGGGCCCTTATTCTGCCCAACAAATGGTTGGTTTGAATACCTTAGAACAACTGGCATCTACCGAGGGGGCAGAGGCTTTAGATCAGTATCTGTTACCGATGGACAGTTCAGTCGCCAGCATGCCGGATGTCGTTTTGTGTGAGAATACTGCGTACTATTTGTGCCGTGGTCAGGCAGTCACTGTGCCTTATGCCCCGACTGCCGGCTGGGTTCGATTGACATTGAAAAACCACCAGTTTATTGGGGTGGGTGAAATTTTAGACGATGGCCGAGTGGCTCCCCGTCGCCTTACTCAGGAAGTAGTTTCTTTATAAAGGGCAATCAGGTAGACTGCAATATTTGTAAAGTAGCTTTTATTTTTATGATTAAGTCAGTTAACTTTTTAGGAGATTTTCATGCGTTTTAGCGCTGAGGCAAAAGCGAGTATCGTAGAGCGATTTAAGCGTGCAGCCAGAGATACCGGTTCCCCCGAGGTTCAGGTAGCCTTATTGAGTGCGCGGATTAATTTACTCACGGATCATTTAAAAATTCATAAAAAGGATTTTCATTCGCGACGTGGATTGATAGGAATGGTTAATCGCCGTCGTAAACTGCTAAGCTATTTAAAATCTGTAAATTTAGCGCTTTATTCTAAGATCGTTCAAGATTTAAATCTTCGCGGCTAAAGTTTACTGTATTTAACATTGTTCATTAAGGATATCGAGTGAAGTCAATTAAAAAAACACTTCCATTTGGGGCGCATACCCTTGTCATAGAAACAGGAGTGATTGCAAGGCAGGCAACGGGATCAGTACTGATCAGTTTAGATGACACCACTGTCTTAGTCACAGTTGTGGGTGTTCAAGATGTCACCTCAGCTCAAAGTTTTCTCCCCCTCCGCGTTGATTACCAAGAACGTTCTTATGCGGCTGGAAAAATTCCAGGCGGTTTCTTTAAACGTGAAGGCCGTCCCAGCGAGCGTGAAACACTGACTTCAAGATTGATCGACAGACCGCTTCGGCCGCTGTTTCCGAAAAATTTTGGTCAGGATGTGCAGATTATTGCGACGGTTTTATCTTTAAACCCGGAAATCGAATCAGATATTCCAGCCATGATTGGAGCCTCTGCCGCTCTGGCGATATCTGGGATCCCGTTTAATGGACCGATGGGCGCTGCTCGCGTAGGTTATATCGATGGGCAATATATTCTCAATCCGACACAACAGCAATTAGACTCTTCCGCACTCGATTTAGTCGTAGCTGGAACCAAGCATTCTGTCCTGATGGTGGAATCCGAAGCCGATGAATTATCGGAAGAAATCATGCTTGGCGCGGTTATGTTTGGTTTTCAACAATTTCAACCCGTGATCAAAGCCATCGAGTCGTTAGCCGAAGAAACAGGAAAATCGGCTTGGGAATGGAAAACACCTTTACAAAATACTGAATTGGTTGAAAAAGTTAAAGCAACTTATGAAAATGAAGTGGCTGCAGCGTATCAAATTCAAGACAAACAAGCACGATACCAAAGACACAAAGAAATTAAAGCAGATGCCGCTGAACGCTTTTTAGGATCAGAAGAAACCTCTGAATTAAAACAAGAGGTCAATAAGGCTTTAGAAGGATTAGATCGCTCGATCGTACGGGGACGTATTTTAGCCGGTGAGCCGCGCATTGACGGGCGAGACAGCAAAACTGTCAGGCCTATTACAGTCGCGCCTGCCATATTGCCTCGTGCTCATGGGTCGTCTCTGTTTACTCGAGGGGAAACACAAGCACTGGTCGTTGTCACGTTAGGAACTGGCAGAGATGCTCAAGTCATTGACAGTCCTTTAGGCGAATACAAAGATTCATTCATGTTGCATTATAATTTCCCTCCGTTTTCTGTGGGTGAAGTGGGGAATGTTGGCAGCCCAAAACGTCGTGAAATCGGTCATGGAATGTTGGCAAAACGAGCCATTCGTGCTGTGTTACCGTCCGAAACCCATTTTCCTTATGTTCTGAGAGTGGTTTCAGAAATCACGGAATCCAACGGTTCGAGTTCAATGGCAACCGTGTGTGGAACGAGTTTAGCGTTAATGGATGCCGGTGTTCCTATTAAATCAGCTGTTGCGGGTATTGCAATGGGCTTAATCAAAGAAAACGATCGTTATCAAGTTATCACCGATATTTTAGGGGATGAAGATCACTTGGGCGATATGGATTTTAAAGTTGCTGGAACAGATGCAGGGGTCACTGCCTTGCAGATGGATATTAAAATTGACGGTATTACTGAAGAAATCATGAGTGTGGCTTTAGAACAAGCCAAACAGGGACGATTGCATATTTTAAGTGTGATGAATCAAGCGATTGCTGCACCGCGTGTTCAAATGTCTGAATTTGCGCCGCAACTGATTTCATTTAAAATTCATCCGGATAAAATTCGAGAGGTCATCGGTAAAGGAGGAGCGACCATACGATCGCTCACAGAAGATACCGGGGCTACAGTCGATATTTCAGATGATGGTACAGTCCAAATCGCTGCGGTCGACAAAGCGGCGGGAGAAGAAGTGCGTCGGCGCATCGAACTCATTACCGCGGATGTGGAAGTCGGAAAAATCTACGAAGGCAAAGTGGTGCGCATCACGGAATTTGGAGCTTTTGTGAATTTCTTACCGGGTAAAGATGGATTGGTCCATATTTCTCAAATCACCGATCGTCGTATCGGTACGGTAGAAGAAGTTCTGCAAGAAGGGCAAGTTGTTCAAGTGAAAGTACTGGAGATTGATCGACAAGGGCGAGTTCGTTTGAGTATGAAGGCCGTAGCCGAGTCATTTCCAGACGCAGCACAGTCTGGCGGCTAACCATTCGTTACCAAGCGTGGCTGCTAGTCGCGCTTGGTTTAACTAAACACCCTTACGGTTCAGTGCTATCGCTTTAAACTAGCATTTACTGTGGCAAGTTCAAAGCATCAAAGAAAATTACTCCAACAGGCAATCTCTTGCGAAGATCTCGTCCTTTCAAAATCTTAGCATATTATATTTAAAAAACTAACATATAGTAAACTATTTTTTATTTAAATAGTTGACAATTAAAAAGTGGCTGATTACACTTCCGACTGTATTGGTCAATTGAACCATTTATTCTTTGTAAACAGACAGGAGAGATCAAATGGAAACAGTGAATACCTTCAAACTCACCCAGACCAAATCCTCCCTTGCCATTCATCATATTGCTTACGTTATGTGGGGCGTATTACTCCTCTTCGTAACCTCTCAATTGAGTATTCCACTTGAACCTGTGCCCATCACTTTGCAAACCGTCGGTGTTATGTTGATTGGGCTTACTTTTGAGCGCAGTCATGCAATTAAAGCAGTTTTAGTGTATTTAGGCTTAGGAGCTGTGGGTATCCCGGTGTTTGCCAATTATCATGGCGGTGGGCACTGGCTGTTTGGCATGAGTGGTGGATATTTATGGGGCTTTTTAGCCGCAGTTGCGCTAATGACTTCTTTGAGACAGCGGTATTTGCAGAATCATTCGGTGCTGCACATTGGTTTAAATTGTTTCTTTGGGACGACGGTTATATTCTTATTTGGAATAACTTGGTTGGCGTACTCGATTGGTTTAAAAGCTGCCATTTACTCAGGCTTTTACCCATTTATTATTCCGGGAGCTGTTAAGATTGTATTATTAACGACGGCTGTTAGATATTTAAAGCTTGGCCGTCGATGATTCAATTTCGACCGCACCATTTTCTGTGTACACTTGGGTTTCAAGGAAAAGGGTATTCGCCGGCTTTTGTTCAAAATTATCAATCGATTGTTCAGAAATTAACGGAAGATCCAGATACCCCAATTCAAGTCACGCGGGGATTGGATAATATTTGTCGTTCTTGTCCAAAACAAGTGAACGCTAAAACGTGTCATAAGCAAGCATTGATTGAAAAACTAGACAGTGCTCATCAACATATTTTAGGACTTACAGAAGAACAGGTGATTTCTTGGAAAGATGCAATCGTGTTGATTCAGAAACACATGACGCTTGAAAGATTTGAGAGTGCCTGCGAGGGGTGTGAGTGGAAATTCACGGGCATGTGTGAATCGGCTTTGAAAGCGATTAGGCACGATTGAATTTCTACCGAAAATTATTGATGCGATTAGTGTTGTTATCGAGCGCTCAGTATCGTCATTGAACACTTAGTATCTCCATCAAGCACTCAGTATTGTCATTGAGCGCTCAGTATCGTCATCCCCGCGAAAGCGGGGATCCAGAGGGAATTCACTAGCTCTTATTTTTTGACTGGATCTCGGCATTCGCGGGGATGATAATACTTAACATTTGATCAATTCGGATTTAACCGCTTAATAAATAAAAAACGGTTTTTCTTATCTAAAGCCGTTCGTCCCTTAACTCGGATTTAATATTTTAGGCACTAAGATATTTTTGAGCTTAACATAGGTTGGAAGCCCATGATGATAAGGTGGATATGCCTCTCCTTGAATTAATGGAGCGATATAATTCCGACAGGCTTCGGTAATTTCAAAGCCATCTTGGCTGATAAAATCCCTTGGCATTTTCTTTTCCTGGTTCGCAACTTTATCTAAATCAACGCTACCTACTTCCCATTGATAGGGACTCTCCTGGGTTCGAACAATGATGGGCATAATGGCGTTTTTACCGGCCAAGGCAAATTCTAAAGCCTTCTTTCCCAATTCAAAAGCTTGATCTACGTCGACTTCTGAAGCAATATGACGAGCAGAACGTTGCAAATAGTCTGAAACGGCCCAGTGATTTTTATAATTTAAAGTACGTTTAATGAGAGAGGCTAAATAAGGAGCAACGCCCCCTAATTGTTCATGCCCAAAAGCGTCTTTTTGGCCACTTTGGGCTAAAAATTGTCCGTTTTCATCTTTCACACCTTCAGCTGCAACGACCACACAATAACCATTGGCCTCGACGGCTTCTTTAACGCGATTGCAAAATACGGTCGGATTGAAGGCGATTTCTGGAAACAAAATTAAATGAGGTGGCTCGGATTTCTCTTGACGGATAAGTCCTGCTGCGGCTGCTATCCATCCGGCATGACGTCCCATGACCTCTAAGATAAACACTTTGGTTGAAGAGCTGGCCATGGAAGCAACGTCTAATCCAGCTTCTTTGGTAGAGATAGCCACATATTTGGCCACAGACCCATATCCAGGGCAATTATCGGTAAAGGGTAAATCATTGTCGATGGTTTTGGGGATTCCGATGCAGGTAATGGGGTAGTCTAATTGTTTTCCCATTTGAGCAATTTTATGAGCGGTGTCTTGCGAGTCACCGCCACCATTGTAAAAGAAATAGCCAATATTGTGAGCGGAAAAAACTTTGATCAATTGTTCGTATTCGCTGCGGTTTTGGGCTAGGTCTTTTAACTTATAGCGGCAAGATCCAAACGCGCCTCCGGGAGTGTGCTTAAGCGCTGCAATAGCATCGTCTGACTCAAAAGAGGTATCAATCAATTCTTCAGCCAGGAGGCCGAGAATCCCGTTTCGTGCGGCATAGACTTTCCCAATTTGATTCGGATATTGTCGTGCAGCCGTAATTAATCCTGAGGCAGAAGCGTTAATGACAGCAGTGACGCCTCCTGATTGGGCGTATAAAACGTTTTTATGGGATGACATGTTGGCGGCACCTATAAAGCTGAACCAAGAGCCCATATTTTCCCGCACCTTGAGCGTCACTGCAAGTAGGACTGGGTAGATTTGGCTGAGGCATGATAGAATTTACAGATGGGATCAACTTCGAGGGGTTAAACACATGCACGTTCACATTTTAGGCATTTGTGGCACATTTATGGGTGGGTTGGCAGTATTGGCCTCCGAATTAAACCAGCAAGTTACGGGTTCAGATCAAAATGTTTACCCGCCGATGAGCACACAATTAAATAAGCTAGGAATCAAAATATTTCAAGGGTATGAGGATGTTACTCAATTAACGCCTAAGCCAGACTGTGTTGTGGTGGGCAATGTGATGCGGCGTGGTTACCCGGTGATTGAATCCTTGCTCAATCAACAATTATTCATGCAGTCCGGTCCAGAATGGCTGGCCCGATATGTGTTGGCAGATCGCCATGTGTTAGCGGTGTCTGGAACCCATGGTAAAACAACGACGTCCAGTATGGTGGCGTGGATTTTAGAATATGCGGGATTAAATCCCGGATTTTTAATTGGAGGCGTCCCGAATAATTTTGGAATTTCTGCGCGTTTGGGACAGGGCCCTTATTTTGTGGTTGAAGCCGATGAATACGACAGTGCATTTTTTGATAAGCGATCTAAATTTATTCATTATCGACCGAAAACACTCATTATTAATAATATAGAGTTTGATCACGCGGATATATTTGCAAATTTAGCTGCGATACAACTTCAATTTCATCATTTGGTCCGAACCGTCCCGGGCGAAGGTTTAATTATTTCTCCTGAGACCGATCACAACGTTCATGAAGTCTTACAGAAGGGCTGTTGGTCGAAACAAATTACTTTTAATGCCGATTCAGCCAGTCAAACTGGGTGGACTGTTCGTCATCAAAGTGCTGATGGCAGTACGTTTGATGTCTATTTAAATAATACCTTGCAAGGGACATTAAAATGGTCTCTGATTGGGCAGCACAACGTGCAAAATGCTTTAGCGGCCATTGCCGCAGCCGCGCATATTGGCATCGATCCCAAGGTTTCATTGCAAGCATTATCGGCATTTCAAGGAGTGAAACGCAGATTAGAAGTCCGGGGTGTTGAGCGTGGCATTACAGTGTACGATGATTTTGCTCACCATCCAACGGCGATTAGCACAACCTTAGCAGGGTTACGTGCCAAAGTCGGTCAATCCAGTAAAATCATTGCCGTGGTCGATATTCGATCGAATACCATGAGAATGGGGCATCATCAAGCAGAATTGGCGACTTCTGTTCAAGCAGCGGATGATGTTTACTTTTTCCAGTCTCCAGATATTAGCTGGGATGTAGAAGCTGTCTGGCGTAATAGTCAAAAACCTGGTGGTGTATTTCAAGACACACAATCATTACTGAATTTACTCTTAAAGCAAGTGGATTCCAAAGAGCATGTTATTTTCATGAGTAACGGTGGCTTTAATGGGATCCAAACAACTTTTTTAGAGCAATTGAAAACCTAAGAGTTTTCTAGCGATTTTAATAATAAGACCGGGTGATGGATAGTATTATTAAAAATAAAATGGGCACCGATAGGCTGTTGGGTGGTGATTGCTTTTTCAAATTGCTTCAAAATATAGTTTTGAATGGGGGATTCCAGGTAAAGCGTTGTGAGAGGTAAGGGATGACTTGCTACTTCTAATCGTAACGTTCCAACCCACAAAGATTCATTCTGCTCAGTTTTATAATCGGATTGCCAAATTTGTAAAACCAGTCGGTAATTATGGGTCAATGGCTTAGCAACCGCAATGACGGGCAAGCGATCGCGATGGAATTTTGGCATTACGGGAAAATGCAGAGGAGCGGGGTTATCCGCGAGTAATAATACGCCGCTCTTAAATGACAGCTTTGGAATGACTGTCCAACCTTTGTTTTCTAAGGCGTTTTGAATAGACTTTAAACTGCCTAACCATTGGATATCGAAGATGGTTGCTTGATGTTTTAAGGCACCGGTTCTATAGAGTCCTTGAGTGGCACCCTGTCCTTTCCACCAGAGAGATTCATTCAGAGTCTCGATGGGCCATTCGCGAACCAATTCTTTTCGGATCGTGGGGTAAAATGCCAAAGAATAAATCAATATGGCAATGGTCAGGGTTGATAGCCCGGGGATTAAGAGTGCGCGAATGGGCAGTATTTGGGGATCAAGCCTTCGGTATAAAAATCCTCCCAAGGATACAAAGGCTGTTCCAAGCGCTAAGCTGCCCAGAATATCTGTAAACCAATGTGTTCCGAGATAAAGCCGAGAAAAGGTAACGGCTAAAATAAGCGGAATGGCGATAGTAAAAGGGATCCATCGGTACTTCGTTAGCAGAATGCGTTGGATCAAGAAAGCGGAAAATCCCAAAACCAGCGTTGCGCCTAAACAGTGGTTACTGGGATAGGCGTAGGAATAGGTTAAGTATAAGATCCCTTCTGGGCGGGGGATTTCAGCAAAATCTTTGACTAAGAACCCACAGAGATAACCCAAACCGATGATAAAAAACCAACAGAGGGCGGCGGTTAAACGCTGGGACCAAATCAAACCCAGACCAATGGCGAGTGCCGTGGGAATTAAAACGCCAGGATCACCAATGCCCGTCAGCAAGGTGATAATACTGATCCAATGATCGGAATATAAGGCCCGGAGGGCTTGATAAACGGGCTCATTCCAATCAGAGATCCCGGTTGAATTGATAACGTCAAAGGTGATGATCAAAAAAGAAATGGATGATAAGAAAAATAGGATCATGAGCCCTAATTGGCCTTGCTCAGTCCCTTGGGCAGTTTTCAGTAACGTTTTAATACCGGGAAGTTGATTCAGCCGTCTCCAGAGATAGTTTAAAATGGTAATGGCGGAGTTTAAGAGCCAAGAACCAATCAAAAAGAAAATTTCATAGAAGACCCAAATGATTAATAACAGCAGAAGCACTAAGACTCCCACTCGACTGGCAACTTCTGGAGACAGGCTGCCTAAGGAGGCACCAATTAATATCCCCGGCAAGGAATACAGGGGCGCCCAAGCAATGGCTGACAGAACGTTAAAAAAGAAAAATCGACCGGGAAGCATGTCCATCATTCCGGCAATGACTGGGATCATCGGTCTTACCGGGCCAACAAAGCGGCCAAAGACAATACTTTTGCCTCCATGGGCACGGAAAAAAGCTTCACCGCGGGCAAATAGTTTGGGAAATTTTCGGAAGGGCCAAAACTCACGCAATTGCTCATGATAATGATACCCGAGCCAATAGCTGAGGCCGTCACCCGCGACGGCACCCAAGATTGCCCAAGTTAACGTTTCCCAAAAAGGCAATATCCCTGATCCCATCATGCCGCCAATGGCGGTCATCATGACAACGCCTGGAACCAGCAATCCGACGATTGCCAACGATTCAGACAATGAAATGAGGAACACGATGAAACCTGACCAAGTTGGGTGAACGCTGATCCAATCTAGGAAAGGTTGGATAGATTCGTGAGTCATATATAAAACTAATTCCTGCCAGTTTCTCTCTATTAGTAGTTTAGTCGATAGATTTAACTGATATCAATCAGTAATTCAGTGGCATTCAGTAAAACCTACTTTTGGATCCCGCACACTATAGGTTCAATTTCTGAAAAGCAGTCGGATTTATTGACTAAAAAGCTAGAAAATAAATCCGTCCCGCAATCCTGTCGATAAGGGATTAGTCTTTGAGAGAGAGACTTCCTAATTTTTCCTCGACCGATTCCAATTGTGCTTT
>Ga0206800_1003_pt1 | contig 20951 bp, 22 predicted proteins | sample Alteio_BWOrgCont_64_FD_152898 | JGI IMG/M metagenome (GOLD analysis project Ga0206800, IMG submission 152898) | Enriched cells from forest soil in Barre Woods Harvard Forest LTER site, Petersham, Massachusetts, United States -... | ecosystem: Environmental > Terrestrial > Soil > Temperate forest >... | reverse complement strand
TATTTCCATGGAAAAAATTATTAAGAATCTAGGTCTAGAATATATTGGGATCCGTTACTCTGCAGGTGATCGTTATAAAGCCAGATTCAATCCTGTGTTAGCAGAACACCAAGCCAGCATCCTCAGTGGAAATTATTCAGACAGTGAAACAAAGCAGTTACTTCAAAGCGGATAAAGCTTATTTCGATGAAGAATCGGAGCATAGCAGGTAATTTAGGTGTCTATGATCTAGGCCTGACACTCAATGCCCGAGCGAGAAGGCTATGGCTTAACCTTCTCGTTGGATAGGCAGTAAATACTTTTTAGCCTTAATCACCGCTCTGTTGGGCCAAAATTTGTTCGCCCTAAGTCTTTACCCGTATCATTGTTATTATCACTTCGACCCTGTTGCTGTTGTTGTTGTTGAGTATTATACGCAAGCGTAATCGGTGGTTTCGCAGGGAGATTTTCTATTGCTTGACGCTTTGCTGCTTCAAGCTCTTTTCTTGAAGCAAGCTCACCCAATATGTGAGAGATTTTCGCCTCATTTGTCTCTACACGATAATTCGCCCAATGGTCAAATTTCTCATTTATCCAATCTGAGATGCTAAGTTCAGACGTCCATCCATATACTCTTTGGGCAACCAATGTCATTAACTCGAATAAAGCAGCGTCTTGATACAATGGAGACTGTTGAGATTGCTCATCCAATCTCTTTTTTAACACGTCTCTATCCGCCGCTACTCTATCTCGCTCAGTTAATAGTGCATCTCGCTCAACTACTGCTTTATCTCCTCTCTCTTTTAGACGAGCTACTTCACTCTGACTGCTCTGCAGTGTGCTCGCTAAAGCTGTTTTTTCAGCTACCAAAACAGTTTCTCTCTTTCTCAACTCGTTAAGCATATCTAGTAGCGCTTGTACACCTACATTATTATCATTCGAAGTACCTCGTTTTGACTGCTGATCGTCTTGCCCAATTAGCAAAGCATCTCGCTCAGCTCCCAGCGCATCCATGGTAGCTGCCTGTTCTTCTAGCTCTACTAGATAACTATCTGCAGCAAATTTTAGCTCTGAAACTTCTCGTCCTAATTTAGCTACCGTTCGTTCCAAATTAGCCACCTTTTCACGCTCCCGTCGCAACTCCTCTTCTAATGGGTTACCTTTAACAGCAGCAACAGCTGCATTCCCGTTATTAGGAGCATTAGGAGTGCTCACAGTTATAGGCGTGTCATGAGCGGGTGGTGATGGTTCATCTGACCGTGGTGGCAGCGGCGGCGCTATAGAAGAATCGTTTGACTTAGCCAATGCTGCAGATGCCATAACGACAGTTGTATTCCCATTATTAGGAGCATCATTAGGAGTGCTCACGGTTGACGTGTCATAAGCAGGTGGTGATGCGTCTGACCGTGGTGGCAGCGGCGGCGCTATAGAAGAATCGTTTGACTTAGCCAATGCTGCAGATGCCATAACGACAGTTGTATTCCCATTATTAGGAGCATCATTAGGAGTGCTCACGGTTGACGTGTCATAAGCAGGTGGTGATGCGTCTGACCGTGGTGGCAGCGGCGGCGCTATAGAAGAATCGTTTGACTTAGCCAATGCTGCAGATGCCATAACGACAGTTGTATTCCCATTATTAGGAGCATCATTAGGAGTGCTCACGGTTGACGTGTCATAAGCAGGTGGTGATGCGTCTGGCCGTGATGGCAGCGGCGGCGCTATAGAAGAATCGTTTGACTTAGCCAAAGGCAAAAAACCAGCCATAATTAAACCCTGTTGAATCTGTAATGTCTCCTCTCTAGCTTGCCGCAATATTGTTAGCATTACGCGAGCTTCTCTTGTGGGGCGAGGAACATTATAAAAACTTGTGCTTTCTTTAGCTATAGGCTCATAAAAAGCAATCTTTGATTGTATAAAACCCAAATACTGTTCAACATCTGCTAAAAGGCGACCATGCTCGGCATCGCTGTATTCTAACTCATTATCATTCTTTTGCCTCTCTGCTTCAGCTTTAATTCTGTTTCCTTCTAATTCGATTGCTTTTTTAGTATTAGCCATCGGGTCATGAGTAAACATTGACCTAAGCAGCCACGTGTAATACTTATGAGCAGCCCCAGTAGCAGAATGTTTCCTTTGATTTTCTGGATTAAAAGAGAAAGAGTTATTCTCTAAGAAAGCGATAAACGCAATTCTTTGTAATGCGTTGTAAAATACCTCGATTAATTTCTCCTGTTTTGAATCAGAGCTTACAATACTCATAGACCATTGGCCTGGGACATGATTACCACTCTTGAAAAGCAAAGCATTTATTAAATTTGTTTGGAATTCGAATTCTTTTACACTTTCGCCGCCCAGAGTTCTAGATGTCGAAACATTTGAGCCACACCATTTCTCATATCGTGACGCGAAATGCTTTATTTCAGACTCTTCAATCCCTAGAATTCTTAAAAATCTACCTAAAAACTCTGCTTGAGTTGTGTAGTCAGTTTGGAGCAGGGGCCCCTTTCGAGCAGAACCTGAGTTGTTGTAAAGATTATCCATTGGAGCACTACTTATTACAGAACTGACTACGGAACCATCACTAACGGAACTATTATCATCCGAATCTCGTCCTTGCTGTTGTTGTCTCATAAGCCTTAATTGACTAGCCAGATCTAATTGATTCGAACTCATAATGACGCCCCCCATGTTTGATAATTGACTAAATTAAAATAATATAAGTATTGGCAACCTTTTCGAATAAAGTCATTAAACCACCCACCTAAAATCTTTGCAACACAATTTTCATACACTAAAACTGCGCCAATGAAAAATCGCCTCAAGTCTCAACACAATAGAACGCTCTACCGCATAAACCGAGCCATTTAAGGCAGAGTCTGAACGAAGGATAGGTTTAGAGATTTGTATAACACAATCTTACAGCATTAAAATTAAAGGGTAATGGTACGAGAAATAAAAATTGTTGTGTAAAATGATTGTATTCGTACATTATAATCAGTTGCTCGGCACTTGCATGACAATCTTCTGCCAATAACGTGTGAATATTCTTTTGACAAATGATAAACATTAACTCATCTTTACTACTCTCTCGAAAATTCGGCCTTAATATTCATACTACACCACCAACTGTTCAGCCTTAGCATGACAATTTTCTGCTAATAGCGCGTGTGAATATTCTTTTAATAAGGGATAGACACTTTGAAATTGCTTTATTTTGATCTGGTATAACTCCGACGCTTCCGCTTGTGGCTCAAAATATTGAATTGGTTTCCCCATCGCACAAACTTCACTGATAGGCATCCCAATACACCCTATTAGTGCTAATCGAGCTGCCCCCAGTGCCGGACCAGCTTCTGCCTTTTCAGGGAGAATGAGCGTGATGTTAAAGATATCAGCCAACATTTGCATCCAGACTGCGCTTTGTGTACCAGCGCCATTGATAACGGCTTCTGTAATTTTTGCGCCGGATTTTTTCATTAAGGCAAGAGATTGATATAGCCCCATACCAATACCTTCGAGCACCGCCCGTGAGAGATGCGCTTGTTCATGCTTACGGGAAAGCCCAATAAAAGCACCTCGCAAATACGGATCACAATAGGGCGTCCGCTCACCGGATAAATACGGCAGAAAGATTAATCCTTCACTGCCGATAGGAATATGCTTTGTCGCTTCACACACCGTATTAAAATCTAAGTCTACCGCGCAGGTATCGCGATACCATTGTAAACTCCCGGCAGCTGAAAGCATGACCCCCATGTGATACCAAGCGTTTGGTAAGGCATGGCAACAATTATTTAAGCCTCTTTCATCATTATTTTGATAATTTTTTGTCACGCTTAAGACAACTCCAGAGGTTCCAAGAGAGATCAACGTTTGCCCGGGAGAAATACACCCCACCCCAATGGCTGCTGCTGGCTGATCACCAGCCCCTCCAACCACCGGGATCCCTGTTTTCAAATTCAGCTTTTCTGACGCTTGAGAAGATAAGCGCCCACTCAGCTCATTTCCTTCTATCAGGGTACCTAAGTAGCTTTGATCAATATTGCAAACGTCTAAGAGGGCTGGGCTCCACGCCCGATTTTCGACATTGAGTAATAAAGTAAGCGATCCATCTGCAACATCGGTGACTTTCTCGCCTGACAGTTTAAAACGTAAATAATCTTTAGGGAGCAACACTGTCTTCACTTTTTCCCAAACATGCGGTTCATGTTGCTGTAACCAAAGGAGCTTTGGAGCAACAAGACCAGATACAGGGTAATTCCCAGTTTCCTTCAGAATATGAGGGATTTTTTGACTTAATATTTCGCATTCTTTTTGAGCTCGGCCATCATTCCACAATATCGCCGGTCGCAAGACTTGATCTTTCTGATCCAATAACACTAAACCGGACATTTGGCCGCTCAGTCCAATTCCTTTAACCTCTTCAGCCGAATAGCCCAGCATGACTTGCCGAACACTTTCTGCCATTGCTTCCCACCAATCTTCTGGATTTTGTTCGCTCCAATGAGCATGCGGTGTCATTAATGGATAATGTGCTGAGGCAAAATTGAGGATTTTACCGTTTTGATTAACCAGTATGGTCTTACAACTGGATGTCCCTAAGTCAATTCCTAGTACTAACATAATAGCTACTCTAGTTTGATTCCTGTGTAAAAAGTAAACCAAAAATAAGGAACAGTGTCAAGATAACAGCGATATTTAGTCTGGGATCATTCCGATTGTTTAGGCAATTTTTGACCGATCTGAAGATACGCAACCCAATTGATAGCGAAAGGCATTAATGGCAAAAAGATAATCCTCGGACTGAAAAATGCTGGTACCCATCATAAAAGTATCTGCCCCAGCCTTTGCGATAGTGTTGATATTGGTTAAATTAATCCCTCCATCTACTCCCAAGCGTACAGCAGGATTATTTTGATCAATCCATGTCCGTGCCTCTCGGATTTTTTCTAAAACACTTGGGATAAACATTTGTCCACCAAACCCCGGATAAACTCCCAAAATAGAAATAAGTTCAATGTGTAATGGAGATGCAGTTAAAACAGTGAGGGGTGTCCCCGGACTAAAAACCAAGCCTGCCTTTAATCCGTGGGAATGTATTAATTCTAGAGTGCCATGGATATCTTTTGTCGCTTCCGGATGAAAAGTAATCATATCGACACCAGATTCTGCAAAAACAGAAATTAAATGATCCACTGAGTTTACTGCAAGATGAACTTCTAATGGTGCATTTATCCCAAAGTTTCGTAAATCTTGACAAAGTTTTGGACCAAAAGCCAGATTGGGAGTGAAATGATTGTCCATCACATCTATATGGATCCAATCAGCGCCTGCTTTTAACACGGCTTGCACTTCTTCCCCTAATCGCGCGCTGTCTGCTGCAAGGATTGAAGGTGCAATGACATAATTCCGCATGCTAATTGCCTGTTGAATCCTCTAATGTTTTCTCTGGCCACGTTGGGGTACTGATTAAACAATCTTGCTTATCTAAGAACTTTGTACAGTTTTTGGTTACATAAGGATGCGTTATTCTATCATAAAGCCGGCTTTTATTATGTAAACTTAGCAACTGAGAAGTCGTATTGCAGTTCGTTTTTAATCTTGCTTGTTCTATATAAGATTCCACCGTCCGAGCAGACAATTGTAGCACATGAGCAATTTCTTTTACTTTCATACCCAAAGCAAGTAGGTTTAGGCATTCTTCCTCTCTCTTGGTAAGCTTTATATCAACCCCTTCTACTCTAATGTAGAAATTATTAATAGGCGTATTTTGGAAAAACTGTACTTTATTTTTATCGCTTTCACCCGCCGAAGGGAGTTGAAAGGAGCAAGGGATTAAAATATTTTTTTCTACAGAACCAAGAAGTCCAGGAAACATCTTGGATCTGAAATACAAAATAAAGTGTTCCAAAACTTCCATTTCTGAAAGATAAAACGCAATAGCGTTTGTGTTGTCGCGCGAGGTTGCAAAAGCATAGGATTCTATACAATCTTGAAGTTTTCTATAAAGCGTAATGCCATTCCAAAGATTATGCTCATATAGACCTTTATAAACTGCATCATTGATTGGTTTCGTTGGCCATAAGTAAGTCAAAGATGATTCACTGGCTAGGCCGCGTAATTTTTCTTGTAATACAGAGCTGTACCAATATTGATTTTCAAAGGATACTTCCATCCATTTCGCATGATTAAATAAAGAAACCAGACCCCCGTTAAAATAGAATCGACGGTAATGGATAAGACTAATATTAAAAGAATTTTCTAAAGGTGAACAGATCTCTCTGATTTTTGATTGGTTTTCTATGTTGTACTTGATAGCCTCTTGCAGCATATTATCTTCGCCCTAGCTATTTAGTTGTGAACATCCCTTTGCTCACCCTCTAAAACTACTGTTGGCGCTCTACCACCTATTTGATCATATTCCCTATACTCATGCGATGTCAAATTTACATGATTCCTTATCATCGCTCATTTTCCCCGGAAGTTTTTAGACAGCAAAGAGCGAGGCTTGCTCTAGAACCACCTTAAGTTGGTTTAAGGTTTTCTGCCGACTGGCAACCAAGTCCTCTATCTTTTCGATTAACTCGGTAAATTCATCCTTTTCTTGAATATCAACGAAGTGATACTCCCGTGAGTATTCGATCATTGGTGTAAGACTCATAAGCTTCTCCCTGCCTTTTTTCTTACTACAGCACACGGATATGAGTTTAATGGAAACAGCAAGTTGAAAACACCGTATTAAATACGGTCACCCTATTCGGGCGTTGAGGGAACCTCAGTCCGGGCAGGATGTCGAGTGGGGAAAAACCAAGTTTGCACCAAAGGCAGGCTCCTTAAATATAAGGTCAAATAACTTGGTTTAGAGAAATAAAATAAGCAATTAAAATAACAAATTAACTGGGGCGAATTTAGTTCGTATTTTCCGACTCGTCTTTTGGAGGGGTATGATTTGAAGATCTCTTCTGGTCAATGGTTTGCATGATGGTATTTATCTCTTTGATAAAATCATCCATTTGGTAAAATTCTTCTTCGTCGGTTATTTTTTTATCGATTGGCAAAACCCATACTGGCAATAAATCTTGCAAGACTTCCATTCTTTTCGTCCATTTTCTATTTCAACTGTTTATTGAGGATTGATTAGATCCTAAAGCCTTATAGTACCAAAACCACTATAAATGTCAATGGGTTTCAACTATTTTCACCGCTCCAATGAGTCATTATCAAATTGTAATTAAAGGCTTACCCGTTGATTTGTATGAATTTTCAGCAAAAGTTGCTTAGTTTCTACTTTAAAGCATATGCTCAATAGCCAATGCTAAGAACTTCTTAGTATCCTACTGCCAAAAAGACTGAGATTATCTTGATAGTTACAGTCTTATGAGGTAAGGGCGTGTGGAAATCCATAAAAACTGTATTGCAAAACGATTAAGGGAAGCAAGGTTGACTGTTGGAATTTCCCAAAAGAAATTAGGGATATTAGCAGGTATCGATGAACAATCCGCGAGCGCTCGTATAAACCAATATGAAATGGGAAAACATACTCCCAATTTTTTGATCCTACAACGTATTGGAAAAACACTGGGCTACCCAGTCGAATTCTTCTATGCAGAAGACGATATCATTTCTCAAATAATTTGTCAGATCGGAAAATTATCAGAAAACGATAGAAAGAAAGCATTACACGCAATCAAAAATTTAATCTTTGATCGAGATTTAACTTTAGTAGATTGAAGAACAATCAAACAAATTTTCCAAGCCGGATTTTTCTGCTGAAATAGAACCTACCCCAATTCTTTTGCAATGTGATCTACTACTTTCTTTAAAGCACCACGATTTTTTTCAACCACTTGTTTGCCCTGCTCACCTTTGGCTTTGCGTTCGGCAGGGTTGGCAAACCAATGTAACACAACTCCCGCTAACGTCTCGCTGTCTTTGATTTGTTCTAAAGCATGAGCCTCTAATAACAATTTTGTGATGTCGACAAAATTATGCACATGAGGCCCAACAATCACGGGAATACCTAATACTGCTGCTTCTAGGGTATTATGACCTCCAATGGGAACCAAGCTTCCCCCTACAAAAGCAATATCTGATGCCGCATAAAACAAAGGCAGTTCTCCCATAGTATCCCCTAAAAATATTTGTACTTCAGGTGTTACCCGTTGCCCGCTGCTTCGAGTCACCACTGAATACCCTTGCTGTTTAACCAGGGCTAAAACATCCGAACACCGTTCTGGATGACGAGGCACTAAAATTAACAATGCGTTTTTTAGTGTTTTTAGGATTTTTTGAAATGCAGCCAAGACTTGTTCTTCTTCAAATGCATGGGTACTTGCAGCCACCCAAGTTGGGCGATGAGTTCCCCATTCTTCTTTTAATTGCCGCCCAGCAGAGATAAGCTCCTTTTTTAAAGGCGTATCAAATTTGATATTCCCTGCCACAACCAAGCGAGCCGGCGGGAGTCCTAACTTCAGATAACGCTCTCCATCTTGTTCTGACTGTGCTATCACATAACGCACACAGTTTAGCATTTGGCCTGTGATACCCAAAAACCGTTGATAACCTTTCATCGATTGTGGAGACAAACGTGCATTAACAATGACAATTGGAATATTTCTTCTTTTGCAAATCCGAAAACAATTCGGCCAAAGCTCTGTCTCGAGAATAACCAATATTTTTGGCCGGACTTTGGTTAAAAACCGTCGAATGACCCAAGGAATATCATAAGGAAAATAAACATGAAAAACCGAATCGGCAAACGTCTTTCGGATCATTTCAGAACCCGAAGGAGTCGTGGTTGTCACTACCAACGGTTCATTGGGAAACCGCTTTTGGAACTCGCGGATCATTGGAATTGCTGCGATGGATTCCCCCAAGGAAACAGAATGAACCCAAATCCCTCTTACTCTATCTGGCGCTTTAAAAAATCCAAACCGCTCTCGCCACCGTAAACGATACCCTGGATTTTTTCGGCCCTTCCACCAGAGTCTTAACAAAACTGCTGGAACACTCAACACGACCATAATATTATAGATTCCACGGACAACGACTCTCTTTAAAGTCATGCTCACTCCACGCTTTCCTGAATAATGAATCGATCTTAAATCCTAAGTTGTTTCAACTAGGGCTATCTGCTGCAAATAACTGTCGACCGTCATTTGCAGTGCTTGGGACGCTTCCGCAGGGTTGGAGACTTGAAAAGCGAGCAATTCTGTTGAATTTAAGACTTCGCCCGCAAATGAATCTGTATCGGGAGAAAAAGAAACTTTAGCAATAAACCCTTTATATTCAATGTCCACCAAGACTTCTCCACTGATAATAACCGCAATTTTATCATCTCAAGGCAGAATCCTTAATACTGTTTTAATATACAGATAAATTCCATTTTTTGAAAGAAGCGCCAATATACGTTTCGCAATTCATTTATTTATTTAAAATCAACTGGTTACAAAATTATAAATACGAGATATTGACATATATGTCAATATCTCGTATTTCAAAAACCTGGAATCTTAATAACAGTTTCATCTATGATAACAACATGAAAAATTTACCCCTCAAGGTCGACATTGTGATTTTTGGTGGTGGGATTGCTGGCCTTTGGATTTTCAATCGATTAAGAAACGCCGGGTATCAAGCCATCTTACTGGAAAGCCACGCACTGGGCAGTGGGCAAACCATTAAATCTCAAGGGATCATTCATGGCGGTCTTAAATATGCGCTCACCGGATTTCTCAATGCTTCCGCCAACGCGGTGGAAGACATGCCAAAGCGATGGAAAGATTGCCTGGCCGGAACAGGCGAAATCGATTTGCGGTCCGTTAATGTTCTTTCTCATGAACAATTACTCTGGTCAACGGGCAGTTTGGGTTCCGAGATTGCCGGATTCTTTGCCAGTAAATCTTTAAACAGTCGAGTCAAAAAACTGGATAAACGCCTCTACCCCAGCGTCTTACAAAATCCATCTTTTAAAGGCCATGTTTACCGTTTAGAAGAAGTGGTGCTGGATACTGTTTCTCTGATAGACACCCTGGCGAAGCCCCATCAAGATTTTATTTTCAAAATTAACCCTCACGAAGGGTATGCTTTTACAATAGACCCCGAATGCAAAGATAAAATCTCTTCCGTAGAAATTCGCTCTGGCCAAGAAACCTTAAGCCTGCAGGCAGAACGGTATCTCTTTACCGCCGGAGAGGGAAATGAACAATTAAGCCTGTGTCTGGCGCACCCTCCTGTGATGCAACGCCGACCGTTGCAAATGCTCGTCGCCAAATTTAAAACCCATTACCCTTTCTTTGGTCACTGTATTGACACCGGAATGAATCCCAGGATCACCATCACCACTCATCCTACTCAGGATGACCAGTCTGTGTGGTACCTCGGCGGACAAATAGCTGAGGATGGTGTGAACCGAAGCCCCGAGAAACAAATCGCAATTGCCAAAAAAGAACTGAACAGCCTGCTTCCCTGGTTAGAGATGGAAACAGTAGAATGGCGCAGTTTTTTTATCAACCGAGCAGAACCGGCCCAACCAGGCGGAAAACGACCTGATTCCGTTTCTCTGACTGCCATCGAAAATGTTCTGGTGGCTTGGCCAACAAAACTGGCACTCTCCCCTTTACTAGCCGATCAGGTTATTGCCAAATTAAAACAACAAGCCGTACAAGCGTCTTCGCCCAGTGAAAATGTGTTACGATCATGCTCAATTTTAGAGAAACCCCGAATAGCATTGGCGGTTTGGGATGAACTGTTTCAATAGCAAAAGGAAACTTCAATGTTCAAAGGTCAGTGGATAAAAATTTCGGTTTTTTTGTTTAGCTTACTATTGGCTTTGCCAGGGTTTGCAAAAGAAAAGTTAATCAAAGAAAAAAGAAGTGTTCCTTCTTTTTCTGAGATTGATGTCAGCGGCTTAGGAACGGTCACGCTTAAACAGGGCAGCAAGGAACAGCTGATCATTCAAAGTACCGCTGAAACCTTACCCCAGATCACGAGTGAAGTCAGAAACAATTGCCTCTTTATAGGCCCCAAAGAAAACCATCCATTAAATTCCAGCTCGGTTCATTATTATATCACCGTCAAAGATATCCAAAAAATCACAGCCACTGGCAATATAGAGATCACTTCGCAAGGCACTCTGACGACCAAAGCACTGACACTAGGGCTAGAAGGCAAGGGGCGCGCACGGCTCTCTCTCAAAACAGACTGTTTCAACGGGAAAATTTCAGGCAGCGGGGAAATGATCGCGCAAGGAACAACGCGAGAGTTACAAATGGCAATTGAAGGGAGCGGCTCTTTACAGGGTAAAAAATTATCGACTCAAGTGAGTACCGTTTCAATCTATGGCTCTGGTTCAACCACTGTGCGCACTGCAGAAGAACTGAATGTCAAGATTGCGGGATCAGGCCAAGTCAAGTATTACGGTAATCCTAAAATCATCCAGCAAGTTTCAGGGAGTGGGGAAATTATTCCGTTGGAATAGAAGTGTATAGCCGATCGTTTAACAAAAAAACCGCTAAAAAACCCATACCGATCAAAATCAAAAAATAAACAAACGGCAATACCGCTATCCCACTTTGCTGCCAAATCCAAAACCCAACAAACGGCGCACTGCCTGAAAACAACATGGATCCTAAAGCATGTCCAATACTCACACACCGATACCGCTCTGAAACCTTAAATTTCTGGAATAACACCACAAAACCCGGTCCCTGAAAACACGCAATGAAGGCCGCGGTAATTCCCATCAGCCAAGAAAATATCTCCGTTTCATGGAACAAGGCAATATTCAATATTGCTGCGATGAACAAACCCCACAAGGAAAATTTCATGACTCGAATGGCACCAAAACGATCGGCCAACAAACCCGACAAAGGCCCACAAAGCGTATAGATTAAAACAGTTTGCGTTGTTAAATAAGTCGCAGTGGCTGGGTCCAACCTGTTTAATGCCATGCTGAAATAATTCCCTAGAAAAACCATGTAAAAATGATAAGTCCCTCCTGCAGCGCCGCACAATAAAATCGTTGCAAAAATAAATCGCTTGTTTTTACGAACAACGCAATTGAGCGATTCCAAAGGCTTAATCACTGCGTTGTCGCGATACTCCTGATATTCACGAGATTCCTGGAGATAACATCGGCTTAAAAAAACCAAGATGCCTAATATTCCACCGAATAAAAAAGGAATCCGCCAGGCATATGAACCCTCGAAGCTTACTGCAACCGTCGCCGCTAACGAAGCAAAATAAATGCCTAATAGAGAAGAAAGGCCCGACAGACTATTCGCAAAATAGGGCCGATGTTTTCCCAAAGATTCATAGATAAAGAGCCTCACACCATCCGATTCACCCGCCGTAAAAATACCCTGTAAGGCACGGCAGATCAATAATAACAATGGCGCGAGCCAACCAATCTCTTGATACGTTGGCATGAACCCCATGCAGAATGTCGGGAGGGTGATCCCAATCATGCTGACTCTTAAAGCCAGTTTACGCCCATACTGATCTCCCAAAGTGCCAAACACCAACGCCCCAAGCGGTTTGGCCAACGATCCCACCAAGAAAACACCAAATGTTTTTAATAAAGCTAAGGCCGGGGCATCTGTCGGGAAGAATTGTGTCACAAAAAGCTTTGCACAAAATCCATAGAGCGCGTAATCATAATATTCAACAACATTGCCCAGAATGGGCAATAAAAATAACCTAGCGTTCCTTAAATTGAAACGACGATCAATCGATCCGTCTAATGGAATAGTCGTTGTCATCATCACTCTCCCTACGCTGGTATTACCCAGATCAGGTACTGAGGGTTAAACGCCCCATGCGTTCTTTCAGCCGACCTAACTCATTTGCCGGCACCCCTGGTGAACTGTTGAGGGTACGTGATGCTCGCCTGGATGTCAATTTCTGAGACCCTATGCTAAAATCTAGCACACGATAAAGAGCATTTTGGCTCTGGAAATCTTCACAGTTTGGCAGGTTAATGATGTTTAAAATAAAACCACTGGGTAACACGGGATTAAACGTTTCTGTTCTAGGACTGGGGACAGTTAAATTTGGCCGTAATCAAGGGGTCAAATACCCTGAGCCCTTTGAAATCCCTGAGGATAATCATTTACTCAATTTGTTAAGCTGTGCCAAAGATTTAGGGATTAATTTACTCGATACTGCTCCTGCATATGGTAACAGTGAAGAACGTTTAGGATCCCTTATCCGGCCACAACGAAAAAATTGGATAATAACAACCAAAGTTGGAGAAGAGTTTATAAACGGGCAATCAATCTACAACTACACCCCTGAACATACCCTAATGAGCATTGAACGGAGCCTGAAAAGATTACAAACAGATTTCTTAGATGTCGTCTTGGTTCATTCCGATGGTCATGATGTCTACAATATTAATCACTTCGGAATCTTGGACGTCCTCTCCGATTTAAAACAGAAAGGAATGATCCAAGCGTTTGGCATGTCAACCAAAACCGTTGAAGGGGGCTTACTTGCGCTTTCTTTGTCCGACGTCGTCATGGTCACCTATAACCCCATCGAAACCGTGGAGCGCCCCGTGATTACAAAAGCACATGAGTTACAAAAGGGCATTTTGATCAAAAAAGCACTGGCCAGTGGTCACGTGAGTAAAATTCCTGGATCAGATCCCGTACAATCTTCACTCCAGTTTATTCTAAAAGAACCCGGCGTTAGCAGTATTATCTTAGGAACACTCAACCCGAAACACCTCACCCACAATGTCACTTGTCTTAGCCAGTGATAACATCCGACAGCTGTTGCGTGATAAGCTCAATCAATCGAGTTGTAGATCGTCCCTCTTTTAACCCCAGAATTCGCACATCCCCTCCTTGGCTTAAAACGAATTGTGCGCCAGGCAAGGCTTCTATATGTTGATAGTCTCCCCCCTTCACCAACACCTTGGGTGAAATGCGTCTTATCAACCGCTCGGGCGTATCATCGCTGAAGGAAACCACCCAATCCACGGCAGTGAGACCTGCCAATACGTGCATGCGATCTTCCAAGGTATTAATCGGACGATTTGCTCCTTTTAGCCGCGCAACAGATGCATCATCGTTCACCGCAACAATGACTCTGTCTCCTAACCGGCGCGCTTGCTCCAAATACATCACATGTCCTGCATGCAAAATATCAAAGCAACCATTGGTAAACACAATACGTTCCCCATTGGCTTTACTTAAGCGAACGGCGGCCAACAATTCTTCTTCGCTCATGACGCCCAATGGTAAAACTTGATCTTTACCAAACACTGTTTCTAATTCTGGCACAGACACAGTTGCTGCACCCAATTTACCGACAACAATACCCGCCGCAATATTTCCAAGGGAAGCAGATTCCACTAAGGTCATGCCTGCCGCTAACCCTACGCCTAACACAGCGATAACAGTGTCGCCCGCACCTGTGACATCATGAACTTCTCTTGCAACCGCTGGGATATGGTTTACTTCGCCATTCGCTGAAATAACAGAAAGCCCTTGTTCTGAGCGAGTAATAACAATCGATTCAATATCGTACTGTGATAACAAACGTAAGGCCTTTTCAACCATGACTTCAATCGATGTACAATGGCCTGCAACTGCCTCAAACTCCTTAAGATTCGGAGTGATTACACTCGCCCCTCGGTACATTGAATAATCGAGCGATTTTGGATCAACAACCACCGGGATATTTTTAGCACGCGCTTTTGCGATCAGATCAATTGAATGAGACAAAGTGCCTTTGCCATAATCTGATAGAATGACAATGTCTACTTCATCCAAAGCGCGAAGATATTTTTGCGCCAAAGATTCCATAGAAGCGCATGTCTTTAAGAAAGGTTTTTCCCTGTCTAAGCGGATCATTTGATGATTACGGCTTAATACCCGTAATTTGGTGATCGTGCCATAATCCGGCACCCGATCGAATTGATATTTCACCTCTTGCTTAATTAACAATTTTTCTAGAGTATCTGCCGCTTCATCGACTCCCACCAAGCCTAACAAATAGGGCAGAGCCCCCAATGCAGCAACACCAATGGCCACGTTTGCAGCCCCGCCAGGACGTTCATCCATACGATTTACATGCACGACAGGGACAGGAGCTTCTGGTGAAATACGCGATGTCCCGCCATGCCAATATTGATCTAACATGACATCGCCAATGACTAAAACCCGCGCTTTTTCAAAATTCAACGTCTGAAAATTCATACCCTCACCTACTGCCTAAACATTATATTGATTTATGCCCAGTTCTGCGCATAATTGTTTACTCTTTTTTCTCTCTTTAAAAAGTGTCCAATTAACTCCTTCTTGCCCCCGATCGTTTTCTGGATGCCAAAGATGCGACACCGGAACACTGAAGCGACCACTCTTACGGCGCACGCCTGCATGCAGCAATCGAACGACTAAATCAGAATCCTCGTAACCCCACCCAACAAATTTCTCTTCCCATCCATTGACTGCCAATAAATCTTCCTTCCACACAGCCAAATTGCATCCCTTTGCTCCTTGCCAACGCGAGTTGATTTTTCGCCGAAAAAAACCCAATGGAAATCGTAAATAGGGCAATACGCGATTACAATGCCCCTGAGTACGAGCCACTAACCAGCGCCACAATGACCACTGATGTAAAGGCAACGCCTCTGAAAGTGCCGAGAGCGTAAATTCCTGGCTCAATAACACCCGATTTCCCGCAACAAAGGTATTCGGTTCGGCTAAACGCCTGTGACTGGCAATATAATTTTCCCGCGGTATGCAATCACCATCTAAAAATACAATATAATCTCCATCGGCAACCAAGATAGCTTTATTGCGAATGGCTGCAGCACGAAATCCTTCATCTGGTTGCCAAATATGCAAAATTGGAACCGAAGCGCGACTCTTAACGCTGCGAATTAACTGCGCTGTTTCATCGTTTGATCCATCGTCCGCCACAATGATCTCGAAAGGATAATTCGTCTTTTGCTCGATTAAAGCATTTAACACCGCTCGTAAGGCATACGGCCAATTATAGGTGGTCACGATAACTGATATCTTCGTCGGCTTTCCTTTACTCATGTTTGAAACCTTGCCTCAAGTTGACTGGGATGATGAGCCGCAAGACAGACCGCTAACAGCACAACAAAAAAATAACCTGAAGTAAAATCCATTAGCCAAGAATTCGCGACACATCCTAGCATCATGGCAACTATTAGGCCTTGTACAAACCATTTTTCAGGTTCTGGTAACTCACGACTACTTTTAAAAATAATGACAAAGAGGCTTAAAAAAACTAATAAGCCCAGACCCCCCACTTGGATCAGGACATTTAAATATTCATTGTGTGGATTGTCTGTTGCAACAATATGGTGCAAATCCGCATATGAATGATACACTATGGCAAAACTGCCCGTCCCATAGCCCACCCAAGGATGTTCCTTCACAAGCTGCAAGGTATGGTTTAGAAATTCCAATCGTTGCCCAACCGAAGTCAAAAAATGACTGGTCTGGTACCGCCAAAATTCTTCGACAATCGAAAAAAATCGATACTGTAACATTGGAGAATATTCTAAGGCTATCACTCCTAAAAAAACGGATCCTAAGCCAACTATCCACAACCGCTTGCTGGAAAACTTCTGGAAGCAAAAAAGAACCCACAATGCTAAAAATATCATATGTCCTGAGCGTCCTTCGCTCATACACAGCACATAAAAAAACAATCCCAACAACAAACTTCCTAAGGCAAAGCGCTGCATCTTATTCGTCGTTCGCCAAAGGTAATGCCCCACCATAAAGCTTGCAAAGGCCATCATTAGGTTTGTATAAATATGATCCTTAAAAACACAGGCGAGTGTGAAATTATTGGTAACCGGTAACCCCCCATATACTTTTAGAACCGCTAACGCGAACGTCAACACAATGGCTCCAAGAAACGCCCGCAAGGTTCTGCGCCGCCATTTTTCTTCAGTCATAACCGACAATACAAAAGGAAGATACAATAATTTTGCTATTTTATTTAACAGCTGAATAATGTCCGATGTGGGTGCTGGGGAATAAAAAGCTCCCACTAAAAAAACGACAAACAATGCCACCATTGCTTTCACAACCGGATGCGAACTGATTCGTTTTACCTTTGTTTCCAAGTTGCCCGCCAAAAACCAGGAGACTATCAACGCAAACAAGGTTATATGAGTTGCAAAAGTCGACACAGGAATGGCAAAAGCCAAAAAGACAACACAACACTTGCTAAACAGATCACATTTTCTTTGGAATTCGAGCTTGGCAGGATTATTGGATTTATCCCCTGTCCAAGCAACAGCACTCATACTAAACCGCCTTCGATTTGTTGCGTGAGTGTGCGCCAAACCAGAGCCGGTGTTAAATTCGCAAAACACGGAGGATCAACCGGCTTATTCCCTTTGTAATGACACTCCCTTTGGTAACAAGGAGCACACACAAAATCAGCCGCCAAATGGCTTTGTCTCTGCCCTAACGTCCCAGAATTCTTGGGATCCGTAGGGCCAAATATACCAACCGAAGGAACCCCTAAAGCAGCAGCCAAGTGTCCTAATCCGGTATCGACTGTCACAATGCCTCGGGCTGCGGCTAATACCCCAGCTGCTTCTGTTAACCGTAATTTCTTTGGAATTACGGTCGCCATCGGCAACCCGCTGGCTATTTTTTCTGCACGCGCGCGTTCAATTTCATTTCCCCACAATAATTGCAGAGAAAAACCTGCTTCTGAGACTAGTTTCGCGAGCTCTAACCAATAGACTTCTGGCCAATGTTTGGTATCCCAAGTCGTTCCGTGTAAAAAAACAAAGTAGGGAGTGGTCGTTGAAATGGGCGATAAACGATCGACGTCAATACCATAGTCTGCCACAGAGGTTGGCAGCGAATAGCCCAACCCTCCGGCAAACAACGCGCGCGCGCGCGTTACTGCATGCTGCCCCCAGGGAACCACAGCGCGTTTTTGGTAAAACAGACTGGCCAAAGGTTCTCGCGCCGATTTCCAAGACAACCCAATCCGCTTACCACCTCGCGCAAGAACCGTTAACATCGCACTTTTAAATAATCCTTGGGCATCAATGATGGCATCATACTTTTGCTGGCGCAGTTCTTTAAGAAATTGCAGCGGTTCACGCAGTTTAACTCGATGCCATCCTTGCTTACGCCAACGCCGCAAGGCAACCGGGATAATGCGATCCACCGCGGGATGCCAAGCAGGTATTTCTTGAAAAGGCTCTTCGACAACCCAATCAAAACGAATGTCCGGAATAGCCTTTTTAGCATCACTCAAGGCTGGCAACGTGTGAATGAGGTCACCCAAAGACGTTGTTTTAATAATTAATACACGCATCAAACCACCGTTGTATTTAAGGCACTCAAGACCGTTCCTGGAATCAGTGCTTCCATACACTGATGATGTCCTAACGGACATTCTCGTTTAAAACAAGGACTGCACGGCAACGACAGACGAACGACTTTTGAGTGATCGCCTAAAGGTGGGGTATAACCGGGATCAGTCGAACCGTACACTGCCACTAAGGGTTTTTGCAGCGCCGCTGCAACATGCATCAATCCCGAATCATTGCTCACCACACTGGTGGCTAACGATAGGAGATCGATGGCCTCAGCTAAATTCGTTTTACCGGTCAGATCGGTACAACGGCCACCCGTTGCGGTCTGAATGTGCTCTGCAACCGGCTGATCATTTTTGGAACCAAATAACCATACAGACCATCCTTCTTTTTGTTTTGCCAATGCGACTTCTGCATAATATTTTTCCGGCCAACGCTTAGAAGCGCCAAATTCTGCACCAGGGCACAACGCTAATACTGGACTATTTAATGCTTCCCGGAGAGAGAATTTATCAATCGCCGCTTGCTGAGAAGCCGGATCGATTTCTAAACTGGGCAGCGGGGCTGAAGGAATCGACGCGGCATTTTTATCCCACACCAGCGATACCAAGCGATCGACCATTTTGGGAAACTTTTTCTGATCCAAAATTCGAAAGTCGTTTAATAACCCAAACCGACATTCTCCTAAAAATCCTGTTCGCTTCGGGATCCCTGCCCACCACGGAACCAAGCCCGACTTCCAAGAATTGGGCACTAAAATCGCTTGATCATAACCATAGGGTTTTAACGTTTGAGCGAGCCGATACCGTTCTTTTAACCGCAACACACCGTGCCCCAGCGGCATGACGTGTGCCTGCCGAACCTCTGGCATACGAGCCAGAATAGGCCGACTCCAATCCGGCGCTAAAACATCTATCGCCGTATTGCTATTTCGTTGTTTAATGGCTTTAAAAAGCGATTGGGTCATCACCATATCGCCAACCCATGCTGGACCTATCACTAATATACTGTTCAATTAACTCTCTCTCGTGCTGGTTAAAACGTAATGTGCCCCGCAATAAGGGCAAGTGGCTTCCCCCGTCTGCTCTATGGGCAAATATACCCTAGGGTGAGCGTTCCATAAAATCATTTTTGGCGTAGGACAGGAAAGGGGTAAATCCACTTCCGTCACGGTTTGTAGGCCTATGTTATTAAATTCCCTAATTTTTTTACTCACAGTGAAGATGCTCCCTTTTAGTCACCTCAACAGCCGTTGACCTATTTTACCTAAGTTTTTTCCCAAGCAATACCTTTTTTATACTATATTTATGTTTGTTAGATTACATTTCGGAGATCCGCACCATGAGCGAGCCAGAAAAGAAAGACCCCAAAGACACTCAAGGAACAGCCCTTTCTCAAGATGCCAAAGAGGCTAAAGAAAAGGAAAAACGAGAAAAAATTGAAAAGATTGCTTTAGAAATCAAAAAAACTGCGGTCGAAATAACTAAAAAGGTACTCCCTCATGTCAAAAAAGGCATGGAATGCGGTGTAAAGCTTATCAAAGATCAATTGAACAAACAGAAGAAACCGGCCGACGCTGCTAAAGCGGATGCCCCAAAGGCTGATGCTCAACCACCGGCTGCCAATGATTCAAACAGCGAAAAAAAATAGCTGTATTATTGGTTGTCTTTTGACCCATTGAAACTGCTAACAGTGCGAGCTTGTCTTTGGCCATGAAAACGCCCATGGGAAACAATCAATGTCTTTTCCCCTCAGCTCATTATTGAAAAAATTCCTAACAACCATTCAATATTATTGTCATGGGCAAGGAAAACCCTGGCGACTCATCCTGTTATGGTATTTTATGTTAAATATCTTTTCAATCACCGCTGGTTTCTTGATCACTTTAGGAACAGCCTATTTAATGGACACAACCGAATTAATAGTTCACTGTCTTGGAGTGTTTGTTTATTTATGCGTCGGAATTTTAGGCTGTATTATTCTGTTTATTTATCCATTCATCTTTACCTATGCGCTGTATCGCTGCGCGTTCAATGTTAAATTCAAATTTATAGGGTATTTCAATCGGTTTCTTATTCTTCCGTTCTGGATTGCCCACCTTTACTTTGGGATTTTATATATGGCAGGAAGCACGATCCTATTGGGAGTCTCCTGGGGAATGTTGAAGAAAATCGCGAAACAAATATTAAATTAGTGGATGAATAAATTCTTCCGCAAGAATGACTCTACGAAATTTTTGGGAATTCTTCAGCGAAATCGAGAAATCCAAGGAGTCTGGCACGATTGGCACTCCTTTGTTCTGTAACCCTCATCCGGCACTGCGCGCCATCTTCTCCCGACATCGGGAGAAGGGAATAAGAATTATTGTGGAAAGCGAAATTAAGGCTATTTATTTCTGATAAGTCTTAAGAGAAGGCTGTTATTCTCTGATATGTTCTGCGGTTAAAGATACATATACCCATTGTACTTCAAGATGCGAAATTATGTCATTGCGAACGTAGCGGAGCAATCCAAAAAAAAAGCTTAAAAATTAGATTGCTTCGCTTCGCTCGCAATGACGGAACACTTACCAGATATTCGCGTTTTGAGGTGTAATGGATATATAAGACAGTCAGTGACTGGCGTAAAAATATGC
>Ga0206800_1053_pt1 | contig 21473 bp, 13 predicted proteins | sample Alteio_BWOrgCont_64_FD_152898 | JGI IMG/M metagenome (GOLD analysis project Ga0206800, IMG submission 152898) | Enriched cells from forest soil in Barre Woods Harvard Forest LTER site, Petersham, Massachusetts, United States -... | ecosystem: Environmental > Terrestrial > Soil > Temperate forest >... | reverse complement strand
GCCGAAAAAAGCAATCGCTTAACATCTAATCTATTGCGATTTTTTTAACCTCGTTTTTGTGGCCAATTCGCTGCAAATAGTGCTTTTGGTTTTCAATAAATAATCCGTGCCATCTGGGTAATCCGTTATAATCCGTGATTCAGATAACCCGGGCGAAATCGTTTTTTCGCCCTCGTCCGCCTTAGTTTTAACCAAGGCTGAATAAGGGCAAGGTACGGAATTATTTTGAAAATTTCACAATTTTTCATTTTTAATTTCTCGCTTTACACTTTTTGCTTATCTTAGCCGTTTATTCCATTTATCAATAGCCACACATTATGAATATTTTCACTAGCCGCCTCCTGGTTTTTGCATTTTTAGGCATAAATTTTTCATTGCCCGCATGGGCCCAAAACCTTGCGCCCCAAACTTTTCAAACATTAAACGGCCCGGATTGGAGTTTTCGCGAAAACAAAGGGCAGCTATTTGATGAAAACCATAAACCCCTGAATGATATACCCTATTATGGCCGTAATGGCGGGGTGAATATTTATTGCAAGGCAGGGGAAATTAGTTTCGTGTTTGTGAAAACGGAAAATGATAAGCAGGTTTCGGAGGCAACAGGTTCTGTAGAGACGCCCATTTATGGCGTCTCCGCCGCATACCAGAGACGCGATAAATCGCCGTCTCTACAAAAGAGTGCTACCGCCACCCGCGCCGACCTTATCCTCCTTGGCTCAAACCCAAATGCGGAAATATTTGCCTCCGGCACCCAATCCTACTACGAAAACTACTACACCACCGGCGATGCCAACCACGGAATAACCAACGTCCACACCTATAAAACCGTTACCTATAAAGACATCTATCCAAACATTGACATGGTACTTGAAGCCAAACCCAACAGCCTCGAATATTCCTTTATCGTGCACCCCGGCGGCAACGTAGCCGACATCCAACTCCAATGGAACGGCCTGGACAACATAAAACAACTCGAAAACGGCGGCATCGCGTACTCCCTTCCCAATTTCACCACGTCATTGCGGGAAGGCCCAACCGAATCTTCCTTAACCACGGCCGTTGGGGGCCTTACCCGCAATCCCCTGGATAATACCACCCCCGCCCCTACATTCACCGAAACCCCACCCGTTTGCTACCAACCCACTACCGGAGATTACCGTTTTTTTCAAAAAAACGGTAATCTGCCAACCCCCACACCAGAAAATACCACCTATATTGGTTCAATGCTGACTCCCTCCCCTTCGGGGAGAGCCGGAGAGGGGCGTGTTTTATCTTTTCAAATTTCCCCTTACGACCACTCCCGCACCCTCATCATTGACCCTACTTTAGATTGGGGGACGTATTATGGAGGAAGTGGTTTGGATGAGGGAACTGGAATAACCCACGATAACAAAGGAAATGTCTATGTTACAGGATATACAACAAGCATAAACAGGATTGCAACTTCCGGTGCGTACCAAACCGTAATAGGTGATACTACTAATGGCGATGCTTTTGTGGCAAAATTTAATTCCTTAGGTAACTTAATATGGGGCACATATTATGGAGGGAATGAGGTTGATTGGGGATTGGGCATAACCACCGATGCGAATAATAATATATATATTACAGGCTTTACGGGCAGTGCATCTGGAATAGCCACTTCTGGTACCCATCAGACAAGCCTTGCGGGAAACGAGAATGCTTTTGTAGCAAAATTTACCTTCTCCGGTAGCCTGATTTGGGGAACATATTACGGGGGGAGTGGTGGTGAGCAAGGAAATGCTATATCACTCGACGCCAACGATAACATATATATTACAGGAAACACTTCAAGCGACAGTGGTATTGCTACTTCCGGCGCATACCAGACAAGTTATATGGGACGGCAGCCATATGGTCGTGATATTTTTACTGCAAAATTCAGCCCTTTTGGCAAACTGTTATGGGGTACTTATTTAGGTGGAGAGGGCGATAACGAAGGAAATGCAATAACAACGGATACCAACAATAATGTTTATATTACTGGGTTTACTACAAGTCAAACGGGTATTGCAACCTCCGGGGCATACAATACGAAGCCTTCAAGTGTCTTTTTAGTAAAATTTACTTCATCCGGCTCGTTAGCGTGGGGGACTTATTACGGGGCAACTTATTCCGCGGGAAGCGGTTATGGAAATGGAATAACAACCGATGCCAATAATAATATATATCTTACGGGGTTTACTGAAAGCAAATCCGGCTTTGCCACTTCCGGTGCATACAAAACAATCGGTGATAGTATTCATGGTGATGTTTTTCTCGCAAAATTTAATTCTTCCGGCAGCCTTGCATGGGGAACTTATTACGGTGGAAGTGGTTCAGATATAGGATATGGAGTAACTACTGATGCCGCCAGTAATGCCTATATTACAGGATGTACGACCAGTACAAGTGATATAGCCACATCTGATGCATATCAGACAAAATTTGCAGGCGATAATTTCGATGCTTTTATAGCAAAATTTACTACTTCCGGCAGTCTTGCCTGGGGGACTTATTATGGAGGGGATAGCTTCTATATTCCAAAAAATGTAGAAGAGGTGGCCAATAGCGCACAAAGTATAACAGTTGTTGCTAATAACAATGTCTATATTACAGGTTACACAATTAGTAGAAACGGCATCGCTACTTCCGGCGCCTATCAAACAAACTTAATAGGGGGAGTTGAAGGTATAAATGCTTTTGTGGCAAAATTTAGTCCTTGCCACCTCAACACCAAAATCACCAATGGCAGCCTTGCAGTTTGCGCTGGCAGTTCTGCTTCCTACACAGCCAGAAAAGATACGGGTTCCACATATCTTTGGTCTGTTATCGGTGGTATCATCTCTTCGGGTCAAAATAGCGACACCGCGAATATAACCTGGGGAAGCGGAGATACAGGATATGTAAAAGTATTGGAAACCAATGGCTTTTGTACAGATTCTGCTATTGATACTGTAATTATTTATCCATTTCCTTTGATTAACGCAGGTAATGACACCACAATTTGTGCAGGTAACCGCATAGGTATCGGCTCTGCCCCCATTTCAGGCAATTCCTATTCATGGTCTTCCAATCCTCCGGGCTTTTCTTCCACTATATTCAATCCATCTATCAGTCCTACCATCACCACCACCTACTATCTCACTGAAACGGTAAAAAATACAGGTTGCAGTAAAACAGATTCAGTAGTTATTACCGTCAATCCCCTGCCTGCCGCCAATACGGGCGCTACAAAAGCGGTATGCGTAGGATATGCGGCGAGAATCGGGGCTGCTCCGGTAAGCGGGAATACTTACAGTTGGACGTCAAAACCAGCGGGGTTTACGGCTGATACCTCTGATGTTCTTATTATTCCAAAAGCTAATGGCACATATTATCTCACGGAAACAATCACGGCTACCGGATGCAGTAAAACCAATTCAGTGATTGTATATCTCGACCCTCCGGCTATTACCGGCCCCAATAGCGCTATTTGTACCGGGCAAAGCATACAACTTGGCGCCACCCCTATCGGCGATGATGAATATTCATGGATTGCGTCCGACACGAGTGGGGTTATTGATACTATTTCCAATCCTAAAGTAAGCCCCACAGCCACCACCACCTATTTCCTTACTGAAACCATCCGCGAAGGCGGTTGCAGCAAAACAAATTCCGTTGTTATTACGGTAAATCCATTGCCTTTAGCCAAAACCATTAAAAGCCAGGCTATATGCTATGGCAAGGTAATATCCATAGGCGATACGGCTGTGAGCGGCGATGCCTATATATGGTCAAGCAATCCTACAGGGCTACTAAGTACAAATTCTAACCCGTCCGTAAACCCCATTGCTAATACTACTTATTTTTTAACCGAAACCATCACAGCCACGGGATGCAACAAATCTGGTTCGGTGCTTATTACAGTAAAACCCCTTCCCGTAGCAAATGCGGGTATAAACCAGGCGATATGTACAGGCAGTTCGGGGACTATTGGAACAAGTGGAACCAATGGCGATAGTTATTTGTGGACAAGCAAGCCGGTGCGGTTTACATCCACCGGAGCGACCGAAATGGTTGCCCCTACGGTTACTACCACCTACTACCTTACCGCCACCAATACATGCGGAAGTAAAACAGATTCGGTTGTTATTACCCTAAACCCCTTGCCTGATGCCCATTGGTCAGCAAATGTGGATTTTGGAAAGGCAAGTTTTACGCCTGATAATACAAATTCTAAATCATATTTGTGGCGTTTCGGCGACAGCCTTTCAAAAAGCGATAGTTCTATACTTAAAAGCCCCGTTTATACCTATAAAAACAACGGCAAATACATGGTTAGTTTAACTATAACAGACGCTAATGGCTGTACCAATGAATATGACTCGGATATTGTGGTTTCGGATGCAGGGGGATTTGTACAATTATACAACCTCAAAATATACCCCAACCCTTTCGCCAATAATATTACCATCTCCTACAGCTTGCCCGTCAGCCAAAATGTAGAGATAACATTGAATGATGAATTAGGCAAATATATAACCGCCATAGCCAATGAATACCAAAGCCCCGGCAACTATACCTATACCATCGACGGCGACAGGTATAGTTTGGCCGCAGCCGTATATTTCCTCCGCTTTATACCCGGCAGCGAAGCTGTGGAGGTAAAGATTGTGAGGCTGCGGTAGGGGCGTGTTAGGTACTATGTTTGACTTATTAGTAAAAAGGTGGTAATTACGAAATTTTTATTAATTTAGCTGTGTTTTTATTAAAAATATGGAAATGAGCAAATTTGTCGGAGTAACAATAGAAAAAGATACCCGTGGAAACGCGACCAGGGTAATATTCGATGTGAAATACCACAAGGAGTTTATTGAAGATTATTTAGACGGTTTAGAGGCAAAGGAAAGGATGAAAAATGCTGAGTACGTTTCATGGGATGAGGTAAAAACCGAAATGGACAAAAAGCACGGAATTATAAGAAAATAGATGGCTTATATTGTTGTTTTCGAGAAAAGAGCTGGGAAAGAATTAGGCGCACTTCAAACAAAAGCATATTTAGCCATATCAAATGCCATAGACGAATTGTCATTAAACCCACGGCTACAGGGGTATATCAAATTGCAAGGCAACTTAAATTTATATAGGTATAGAATTGGTGATTATCGCATTATATATTCAATTTCCGATGAAGCCGTTACCATTTTTATTATCAAAATAGCTCACCGAAAGGATGTTTACCGGTAAGAACATTTTCTTAGCAGGGCGACTGCTGGTAGCCCTTATTATTCACTCCCCAACAATTTAACAATTCAACAATTTAACAATCCATATTTTAGTTTTAATTTCGCGCTGCAATTGTAACCCTAAGAAAAATTGCCGTTTTGTAAAACGGCCGGTAAATGAAAAATACGTATTTTGATTTAATTGATCAAACCTACTACTTCCCTGCCCTGGATTTTAAGCTGGAAAACAATAACCTTTTGTTCCACGGCATCCCATTGATGGAGGTCATCGAAAAATTTGGCACGCCCCTGAAGCTGACCTATCTGCCGCAGTTTGGCCACCAGATAAACAAGGCGCGGAAACTATTTGCCGACGCCATGCAAAAGGTGAATTACAAAGGCGATTATCATTATTGCTACTGCACCAAGAGTTCGCATTTCTCATTTGTAATGAACGAAGTGCTGAAAAACGGCAGCCACCTCGAAACCTCCTCCTCTTACGATATGGATATTATAGCCCGGCTGTACAAGCAGGGCCGCATCAATAAGCAAACGTATATTATCTGCAACGGCTACAAACTGCCCGACTACATCCGCAAAATCGCCGGTTTTATCAATGACGGTTTTGAAAACATCATCCCCATCCTCGACAACCTCGACGAACTGGAGCAGTATTCAAAATATGCTACAAAACCATTCCAGCTTGGGATGCGGATAGCCTCGGAAGAGGAACCTAATTTTGCATTTTATACCTCAAGGCTTGGCATCAGGTACAAGGACATAGTGCCATATTATGAAAAAAATATTGCCGGCAACAGCCGCTATAAACTGAAAATGCTGCATTTTTTCATCAATACCGGTATAAAAGACGATACCTACTACTGGAGCGAACTGAACAAATGCGTAAACGTATATTGCGACCTGAAAAAAATATGCCCGGAGCTTGATTCATTGGATATTGGCGGCGGTTTCCCCGTTCCCGATTCATTGAATTTCGACTACGACTATCCCTATATGGCCAATGAAATAATAGCGGGGATAAAAAACATCTGCGATAGCCAGGAGGTAGAAACCCCGAATATTTTTACCGAATTCGGCACCTTTACCGTAGCCGAAAGCGCTGCGGCGCTATACTCCATAGTATCTGAAAAACAACAGAATGACGCCGAAAAATGGTTTATGATTGATAGTTCCATCATCACCACCCTGCCCGATACCTGGGGCATCGGGCAAAGGTTTATCATGCTGGCCATAAACCGCTGGGACAAAGAATACCAGAAAGTAAACCTCGGCGGCCTTACCTGCGACAGCGAAGACTATTATAACTCAGAAGTACACGTAAATGAGGTGTTTTTGCCAAAAATAAACCACAAAGAAAAACTGCATATCGGGTTTTTCCACACCGGGGCCTACCAGGAGGCGCTCGGCGGGTACGGCGGCATTCAGCATTGCCTTATCCCCACCCCAAAACATATTTTAGTGAATAAAAACGAAAAGGGCGAGTTCACCTACGAAGTCTTTTCCGGCACCCAAACGGCCGAATCAATGATGAAGATTTTGGGCTATGAAAACGGGGAAACGAAAAACGAAAAGTGAACAGTGAAAAACAAAAAATAAACAGCTAAATCATTATACAGGTAGTGGTTCAAAATATTAGACCTCAACATTAATAAGCCAATAACAAGCCGGCCCCGCCCCATTTACAGGATAGGCTTTACTATTCATTTTTAGAATTAATCTCTCCCCTACCAAACGTTTTCGTAAGGCGCCTCATTAATTTCATTGTGCAGCAATTCTAATTTTGCTGTAATGTTATTAATTTGAGATGTTTGCACTTCAGTCAGCCTGCCTTCCAACGCGCCCCCCCGGGATTGGAAACTTAAAGTTTCAAGTACTCCATTTTTCGCATCGTGTGCAGCCCTCTTTTGCGGCCCTTGTAGTTCTATTTCTTCTCTTTCTAATACGTCGCCCCCCTCAGTATTATTTTTCATTTTCGGATTAAGTTTTATAATTAAAGCAGATTGAATTCGGCAAAGATAACTATTTCTTAATTTTACGGTTACACAGGATTAACTTTTCGCAAATTTAGATTCGTTCTAAATTGTTGAACGGGGGAAATAGTGAATAATTATCATTCACTTGGGTTCTTTAGTAGGTTCCGGCCTTCGCCGGAATGACGATTTTAGCACGCGGGAGGGTGGGGGGCGTTGAAGACGCCCGCCGCCCTCCTCAAAAACATATTAGCAACTGTCATTCCGGCGAAGGCCGGAATCTCAACGGAAGAGCATTGAAAAAATTAAGTTTTAATTAATTTTTTTTATCTTCGTAAACTCAATAGTACTATCTATTGGCAACAACCTGACTATGAAAATAAATTTACAGTTATTTCGTTTCCCCATCTATGTATTGGCCTTTTGGCTGCTGATGTTTAAACCCGGCGCCGCTGCCGCACAGGATTATTCCATTTTATTCAAATCGGGAAATTATACCCCAAAAGAGGGCACCCAGCCTTTTTTTTATGATAATGACCCGGCATCATCCGCCACTCATTTCAATGGAAAATATTATATGCTCATCCAGTTTTACAAACTGCCCGGCAATACCGAAAACGATATTCTAAAGGCAAACGGCATTGTGTTAGATGACTACATTCCTAATAACACCTATTATGCCATAATTCCCGATAATGTTGACATTACGATATTTTCAACCATTAATGCAAGGGCGGTTTTTGCCATTCCCGTTAAATCTAAAATAGATACTGCTCTTACAGGCAATAATATCCCCGGCAATGCCGTTAAAATAACTGGCACAGTAGATTTGGTAGTGCAATATTTTCCTGGCATTGATGAAGCCGCCGCCGAAAAAGACGTAGTAGCGGCAGGGGGCGAAGTTATAAGCCATTCCGCTTTATTCAGCCACATGAATATCCGTATTGGCGTTGCCCAACTAAATCAAATTGCCTCGCTCCCCTGGGTAAAATGGATAGCCCCCGTGCCGCCGCCGCATACCGGCTTCAATGCCATTGGCAGGCCCCTGCACCGCGACAATGTATTGCAGTCTTCCCTTAAAAACCAGCGCCACCTTACCGGGGCTGGCATCAATTCTTCCATTGCCGATGAAGGGGATATTTCCCCCCATATTGACTTAACAGCCAGGCTCCACCATTTATTTAGCGGCGTGGCCCTGCATTCCACCCATTGCAGCGGCACCATAGCCGGCGCGGGCCTCCGCGACCCCAACGCCGAAGGCATGGCCCCGGCTACCCAATTGTACAGTTGGTCGTATAACGGGTATGTCATTGATACATTGAATAAATACGCTTCCAAGTATAACCTTTCCGTTAGTTCCAATTCCTTTGGCTATGGTTCCGGCGCTTATGGCAACTACGACCAGGAAGCCAATGACGTTGATAACGAAGTTTATACAAATAACGCTGACATTTCACAAATTTGGGCAGCGGCCAATAGCGGCCCTAATTACAGCACTATTAGTTCGGGTGGCAATTCCGCCAAAGACAATATTACCATTGGGGCCCTTTACCAGGATTCAATCACGGTTTTCAGCAGCGTTGGCCCCGTATCTGACGGCAGGCTCAAACCGGAAGTCTGTGGCCTTGGCGGAAGTGTTTATTCTACTGAATACAGAAACGACTATACTTTTTTGAGCGGCACCTCAATGGCTACCCCCGGCACTGCCGGTACGGTAGCCCTTATTTATCAACGCTACCGCCAGTTGAATAGCGGAAAATACCCCAGCGCCAGGCTTATAAAAGCTGTGCTGTGCAATACCGCCTTCGATATGGGCAATCCGGGCCCCGATTATAAATACGGCTTCGGAAGGATAGATGCGCTCATGGCTGTACGCGCCCTGGAGAACAATAATTACCTTGAAAGCAAAGTAAAAACGGGCGATACGGTAACGAAGACAATTACCATCCCTAAAAACCTTGCCCAGGTAAAAGTGCTGGTAAACTGGGACGACTACCCCGGCTCTACAGGCGCCACCAGGGAGCAGGTAAATAATATTAACCTTGTGTTGGTAGCCAATTCCACTACATCTTACCTGCCCTGGACCCTGAATGCAAGCAGCCCTTCAGCCAATGCCACACGGGGAAATGATAATATAAATGTAGTTAAGCAAATAACAGTTGACACCCTTCGCGCGGGGACTTATAAAATATTGGTGATAGGAAATTCTATTCCAAAAGGCCCTCAGAATTTTGCCCTGACCTGGGAAATAGACACCAATAGCCTTGAAGTAACATCGCCGCTTGGCGGCGAATCTTTTTCACGCATCAGGCCGTATTTGAATGATACCAGCCTGAATTATTATACCGTTCCATTTCCGGGCGATACCAATTTTGTGGACACCAACCAGATAAACATAGGTTGGGAAGCCAACGGCACCAACAGCATATTCAATATTTATTTTTCAGCCGATAGCGGCTCGACATGGGAAAAAGTAGGCGCGGCGGCATCCACCCACCGCGATTTTTACTGGACTATACCTGATACCGTAACTACCGCAGGGCTAATTAAAATCACCAGCGGTAAATATTCCGCCATCAGCGACAGCACCTTCACTATTTTGCAGTCGCCTACTATTTTATCAACCAAAGAATGTGTAAGCAAAGTACAACTGATATGGGGCAGCAGCAAAAAAGCCACTGCCTACCAAATCATGCGCCTGCAAGGCGATACTGTATGGACTGTACTCGCCACCCAGGCCGATACCACCTTTCTTGACAGTAGCGTAAAAGCAAATACCCAATATTGGTACACCGTGCGGGCATTGAGGCACAGCGCCGTAAGCCCCCGCGCCATTGCCAAAGGAATTTTTACTTCCGGTAATAATTGCTTTGCGCTGAATGATGCGGGCATTTCTGGTATTGACAGCCCCGGCGTTGGCTTTTGCCATACCACCCAAAATATATATGTTCAATTGAATAATTATGGCGCCAAAAAACTTTCATCTGTTACCATAAACTGGACAATTAACGGGACCTTACAAACAGCCTACCACTGGACCGGCAACCTGGGGGCAAGCGGCTCAATACCCGTTAATATTGGTTCAGCCACATTCACTTCTGGCAATACTTATGATATAAAAGCATGGACAACCGTCCCTAATGGCGTAACCGACCAAAGCCATGGCAACGATACCTTCAACCAGGCCAATATAAAACAGGCCATGAGCGGGGCATATACTATTGGCTCTACGGGTATCTATAAAACCTTTAACGCCGCCGTGGCAGCCATATCAAAAGGGATATGCGGCCCGGTGGTTTTCAATGTGATGAATGGCACTTATGTAGAACAGGTTTCTATCGGCGCCATACCGGGCGCGTCTTCGGTAAATACCGTAACCTTCCAAAGCAAGGCCGGGGATAGTACAAAAGTCATATTAGAGCAGCCAACCACCAGTTCCACATCCTTTAACGCAATACTATCTTTAGACACTACCCAATGGCTTACGTTTAAAGAAATCACCATTTTGCTTACTGGAACAACTTCTTATAATGGCGCCTGTATTGAGGTCGAAAACTCATATAACAATACCATTACCAACTGCCGCCTTTTATGCACTAAGGGCGCGGCTTACAATGCCATACAAATTTGGGTTTATTCGTACAACACGCCTGATACTGCCAATATTTTTTCAAATAACGTGATGAAATATGCCTCCAGCCAATACGGGGGCATATACTGGTATGGGCCATCCACCTCTTATGATAATGGCAATGTATTTACAAACAATATAATAGACAGTTTTTACGGGTATTATTACCCTGTTAATTTTGTTTACCATAATAGGCTCACTTTTAATGGGAATACTGTTACTGATATAGTTGGCACTTATCCTTATGCTGAATGTTTTTTTTATGGCTGCACACAAAGTACAGTAACTAAAAATAAAATCACCCTTCCTAATGCCTATAATACGTCAGGATTATATTTTTATGGGTGTAGCGGGGCAAGCGCCTCCAGCCCTACACTTGTGGCCAATAATTTCGTGTCCATAGCCGGTTCCGGCAGCCTGAACGCGGGTATTTATTGTTATGAAAACAGTTATATCAATTTATATTTCAATAATGTAAATATCACAAACTCTTCAAGTAGCTGTATTGCACTTTATGAATATAACAGTCTTGCAAGCGGCGTAAACAATGTTGAAAATAACTGCGCTGTAAACAAAGGCGGAGGGCAGGCTGTATTAATGTATTACTACGACATTAATAAACTTAACTATAATAACTGGTATGTACCCTCTACTTCCACACTCGGTACATGGTACTCGTCCAGCGGCAGTACAGGCTGTGCCACCCTTTCTACATGGAAGACAACCAGCGGTAAAGATGCTAACAGCATATCGGTGGACCCCCAATATTTCAGCGCCACCAATTTGCATATCAAAAACCCCGTGATGATAGGCGCGGGCCTTACTATCAATGGCATAGCTGCCGATATTGACGGCCAGGTGCGCGACAACCCACCGTGCATTGGCGCGGATGAAATATTTATTGACGCCGGGGTGGCTTCTATTGATACCCCCGCTACGGCTATATGTGCGGGAAGTACAAGGGTAGCCGTTACCCTGAAAGATTTTTCCGTGTCCACCCTCATTGCCACTACCATAAATTGGCAGGTGGACGGCGTTTCGCAAACCGCCTATAAGTGGACGGGCAGCCTTACCAAAGGGGGCAAAGCAAGCGGGCTGTATTTAGGCAAGTACACCTTTACCGCAGGGGCGCATACCATAAAAGCCTGGGTTACTTCGCCGGACGGCACTACCGACAGCAACCACGCCAACGATACCTCCCTGCTGAAACTCACAGTAAATGCTTTGCCATTGGCTAAAACGGGCAGCGCACAAACAATATGTTCCGGTGCTTCGGCAACCATTGGAAGCACCGCTATATCAGGCAATAGTTATTCATGGGTTTCCAATCCGTCCGGCTATACAAGTACATCGGCTAACCCATCCTTTTCACCAACTGCAACTACCACCTACATCCTCACCGAAACCGTAACAGCAGGGGGTTGCTCCAAATCCAATTCGGTGCTCATTACCGTAAACCTATTGCCAAAAGCCGCCGCCGGAAGCAACCAACCGGTATGTTTAGGAGGTTCAGCTACCATTGGCAGTACCGCCGTCAGTGGAGATAACTATTCATGGACGAGTAACCCGTCGGGATATACCTCCACCAAAGCGCAGGCAAGCCCCGCCCCTACGATTACAACCACCTATACCCTTACTGAAACAATAACTGCCACAGGCTGCTCAAAATCTGATTCAGTAGTTGTAACGGTGAATGCCTTGCCAACAATAAATGCAGGCAGTAACCAATCTGTTTGTTTGGGAAGTTAAGGGACTATTGGTTCAACGGCAATTCCGGGAATTACGTATTCATGGGTAAGCAGCCCTTCCGGGTTTACTTCCACTAAAGCCGGTGCAAGCCCCGCCCCTACCGTAACTACCACCTATACCCTTACCGAAACGGTAACGGCCACAGGCTGTTCCAATTCCGCTTCGGTGGTAATTACTGTTAACCCATTACCATCGGTGAATGCGGGAAAAAACCAAACAATATGCTCAGGCTATTCAGCGCAATTAGGCAGTACTGCGGTGAGCGGAAATAATTATAGCTGGACAAGCAGCCCATCCGGTTATACAAATACAACAGCAAACCCGTCAGTATCGCCGACTGCTGCCACTACTTATTATTTAGCCGAAACCATCACGGCAACCGGATGCTCCAATACCGATACCACAATCGTTACCGTAAACCCGTTGCCAAAGGCTTATGCGGGAAGCAACCAATCCATTTGCGCCGGAAGTTCTGCCTCTATTGGTGGTACTGCCATTTCAGGTGATACTTATTCATGGACAAGTAACCCCGTTGGGTTTACTTCCACCAATGCAGGGGCAAGCCCCTCCCCTACCATTACTACTACTTATTATTTAACCGAAAGTGCCGGGGCAAGTTGCAGTAAAACCGATTCCGTAATTATTACGGTAAATCCATTACCATCAGTGAACGCCGGGAAAAACGAAACAATATGCGCTGGCAATGCAGCGCAGTTAGGCAGTACGGCCATAAGTGGCGATACCTATAGCTGGACAAGCAGCCCATCCGGTTATACAAATACAACAGCAAACCCGTCAGTATCGCCGACTGCTACAACTACTTATTATTTAACCGAAACCATCACGGCAACCGGATGCTCTAATACCGATACTGTTATAGTTACGGTAAACCCGTTGCCAAAGGCTTATGCAGGAAGCAGCCAATCCATTTGCGCCGGAAGTACCGTAAATATTGGCAGTACAGCAGTTTCAGGCAATGCCTATTCATGGGCAAGTAACCCTGTAGGGTTTACCTCAACAGTAAGCAACCCGTCCGTAAGCCCAACAATAAACACTACCTATTATTTAACTGAAAGCGCGGGGGCAAGTTGCAGCAAAACCGATTCGGTAGTTATTACGGTTAACCCTTTACCTACTGCGAATGCCGGAACTAATCAATCAATATGTTATGGCAGTTCAGTATCAATAGGGGCAACTGCTATTTCAGGAAATGCCTACTTATGGACAAGCAACCCAAAAGGCTTTACAAATACAAATTCAAACATAAATGTTTCGCCGACAATAACTACGACTTACTACTTAGTTGAATCTATAACGGCAACAGGGTGTTCCAACAACGATTCTGTCATAATTACGGTAAATCCATTGCCAACTATAAACGCCGGAACTAACCAATCTATATGTTATGGCGGTTCAGCATCCATAGGGGCTACCGCTATTTCAGGTGAAAGTTACTTATGGACAAGTAACCCGAAAGGCTTTACAAATACAAATTCAAACATAAATGTTTCGCCGACAATAACTACGACTTACTATTTAGCTGAATCTATAACGGCAACAGGGTGTTCCAACAACGATTCCGTCATAATTACGGTAAATCCATTGCCGACTATAAACGCCGGAACTAATCAATCTATATGTTATGGCAGTTCAGTATCAATTGGGGCTACCGCTATTTCAGGAAATACCTACTTATGGACAAGCAACCCGGTTGGGTTTACCTCCACTGTGGCGGGGGCAAGCCCAGCCCCTACGGTAACAACTACCTACACGCTTACAGAAACTATATCGGCGACTGGTTGCTCAAAAACTGATAGTGTTACTATTACAGTAAATCCGTTACCAAAAGCAATTGCCGGAAGCAATACCGCTATTTGTGTTGGCGCTTCTGCTACCATTGGCGCTACAGCAATTAGCGGCGATTCTTATTCATGGGTAAGCAACCCATCAGGGTTTACTTCGACCGGGGCAGGGGCAAGCCCAGCCCCTATTTCGACTACTACCTATACGCTTACAGAAACGGTAACGGCGACTGGTTGCAGTAATTCTAATTCTGTGGTTATTACTGTAAACCCATTGCCGCTGGCTAAAATAGGAAATACTACATTTGTCTGCCTCGGCAGTGGCGCCACCATCGGCAGTTCTGCTGTTTCCGGCGATAATTATACATGGACAAGCAGCCCTAAAGGGTTTACATCCACCATTGCCAATCCATCTATCAGCCCGACAGTAAATACAACCTATTACCTCAGGGAAACCATTACCACTACGGGTTGTAGTAAATCTGATACATTGGTAGTTACAGTAGGTACTAAGTTGTCTGTTATTGTTCCACCTAATGATACTGTTTGCTCATTGACATCACCAATACTTTTATCAGGCAAGCCTTCTGGCGGGGTTTGGTCGGGCAATGGCGTAATAGATACCTTTGGCAGATATTATTTCTACCCAAAACAGGCAACTGGGTTAAATACCCTGAAATATACAGTTACCTCATCAGGCTGCGGTTCAGCGTATGATAGTTTTAATATTTACGTGTATCAATCGCCTTCCATCAAAATCACCCCCATCAATAATATATGCGTAGGTTCCACTGGTTTTAACCTGTCAGCCACCCCTGCCGGCGGTGTATGGAGCGGTGGCCCTGCCGGTGCGCTTACGGCTTCCGGCCTATTAAACCCGGCTAAAGCAACGCCCGGAACGTATAAAATTTATTATTCTTACGGCTACCCCGGCGGCCCATCCGGCAAACAAGGTTATTATTGCGGTGCAATAGATTCTACTACCCTTACCGTTGATTCGGTACCTGCTATATCGTTCACTACCACCACGCATGGCGATACGGTTTCCTTTACTCCTAATAACCAAACCTATACCGGCTATGAATGGAATTTTGGCGATAACGCATCAAGCGGAAGCGATACCTCTTCATTGGTTAAGCCTTCACATATTTATACAAATAACGGCGTTTACAAAACCAGCCTTTCGGTTACTGATAAAAACGGCTGTACCGGCGCCGATACGGTAAGCGTAACAATGAACTATACCGGAATTAATAATTTAACAGCCATAGCTGCCGATATAAAACTAATCCCGAACCCATTTAAGAACACGGTATTAATAGAGTATTCATTGCCCGAAAATTCGCAATTGCGGGCCGGGGTATATGACGTTACCGGCCAGGAAATAGCTGAATTATTTAACGGCTACCAGGATGCCGGCCTGCACCAATTGTACTTTGATGCCACAAAATATAATGCCGCCGCAGGCATATATTTCCTCCGCATGGTGATAAATGGCGGGGTAGTGAATATAAAGATGGTGAGGGATTGAATGGGTAATTATAAAAGGTGAATAGTTAACAATTTCGGATAAATAGTATTAATTTGAAGTAATAAAGCAAAAGGATTATGAGTATTGATAATGTTATGCGGGAATTTAATTCGCTGCCATCGGAATTGCAACAGGAAGCGAGCGATTTTATAGCTTTTTTGCATAGACGCCAAAAAAAACAAAAGGCTATAAAACCCAAAAAAACGCTGAAATTGACCAGCGAGCCATTTATTGGAATGTGGGAGGACAGGCATGATATGAAGGATAGTTCCGGTTGGGTTAAGGATATGCGTCAAAAAGAATGGGGGGCAAAGTAATGGATGAAACAACCATTATTGATACAGACATTTTAATAGATGCCAGCCGCAAGGTTAAAATTGCTTTAGATTTTCTTGAAAAGACTGAAAAACAATCGACCTTGTCAATCAGCACCATTACAAAAATGGAATTAATGGTTGGTTGCAGGGACAAAAAGGAACTTAAAAGCCTGGATAAATTTTTGTTACATTTTCAACTCTTCAGCTTAAACGAAGAAATTACAAATAAAGCTGTTTCCTTATTGAGCCAATATAGGTTAAGCCACGGTTTATTGATTCCTGATGCCATTATAGCGGCAACGGCTATTACCGAAGATTACCCATTTGCCACTAAAAACATCAAGGATTTTCGTTTTATTAAAGGCTTAAAATTATTGTCTTATCCTTGAGTTCATATTCTATCTATGGGAATTAAGAAAAAATGTTATTATTTTAATATTGCATTCCAAGATAAAATGCCTTCATTTGAACTAATAAAATAAAAAAGTATGATTTCTGATACAAATATTACGCTTATCGTTGTTTTCGTTGTTTTGCTCATCCTGTTCTCTGCCATAAAAGTGGTAAAGCAGTATGACAGGGCGGTGATTTTCTTTTTTGGGAAATTTACCGGGGTCCGCGGCCCTGGGCTAATTTTCCTCATCCCTTTCGCGGAAGTGATGACAAAGGTGCGCCTGCGGGTGGTAACGATGGATATTCCTTCACAAAAAATTATCACTAAAGACAATGTATCCATAGACATTGCTGCCGTGGCTTATTATAAAATCATAGACCCGGAAAAAGCGGTAATGGCCATAGAGCAGGTATATAATGCCGTGAACCAGATAAGCCAGACTACTGTACGGAACGTGGTTGGGCAGTTTATGCTTGACGAACTGCTGGCGCAGACCCTGAAAATAAACAGCCAGATAAAAGATGTAATAGACGGCCATACCGAACCCTGGGGCGTGGAAGTAACAGCCGTAGAAATAAAGGACATTACCTTGCCAGACAATATGCAGCGGGCGATGGCCAAAGAAGCTGAAGCAGAGCGTGAAAGGCGGGCTAAAATAGTGGCTGCCGAAGGCGAATTCCAGGCGGCGGTAAAACTCGGCGAAGCGGCGGACATCATCAGCGCCCACCCCATAGCCCTGCAACTGCGTACCCTGCAAACAATGGCGGAAATAAGCACGGAGAAAAACTCAACAATCATATTCCCGGCACAACTTATGACCGGCATAGCCGATATGGCGAACTTTATTAAGAAGGAGAATAGTAAGGCGTAAAAGAGTGGTTTTAGGTGTTGGGTTTTAGGTTTTAGCTAAACGATACAAGTATAGGTTGTTAAGCTTCGGGGGCAAGGTTTAATAGTAAGGTATAGCCTAAACGGTGAAGATAGCCTTCGTAGTCCTCATAATTATGCTGAAAGCCCCGCGAGTCGGCAGCGCCTATTTTAGAAATTATATCAGCAATGTCTTCAAAATAAGCAGGCTCAAATTCATCTTCTATTATGGCTTTTTCAGCCCACGAAACCAATTGCTACTCTGAAACCTGGCGCCTCGGATAAGCAAGCATCTTATTGGCTGCTATTTCTCTTGTAATAATGTGAGAGACACTGAATATATGGCGCTTATGATATATAAACATAGCCACAGCCCCTTTGATTAACCAATAATGCTTTTTAGTCGATGGCTCCCTCCTCTTTGGGGAGAGCCTGTCCCGATGTTTCTATCGGGAGCCGGGGTGGGGCTTTCCCGCAAATTGAAACACTAAAGCCATTTCTTATGTCGAACTCACGTGTAATAACCATAATTTTATTTTATTCTTTCGAGTAAAATTGTTTTATTACCCCCTGCCGGAATAGTTGTTTCAATGGTTTTATAACCTTCTTTACTTATTATAATATCCATATCCGGACAGCCCCAAAGCCCACCGGAAATTGAAGAAATTCTAAAGAACCCCAATGAATCACTTTTTGCATAGTTCCAATCCTTATCCTTGTTACAAATTTTTACTCCAATAATAGCGTTATTTGTTATCTCATCTCTTATTTGTCCTCTTACTATTTGGTTACAATCACCGAAAATGCAAGATTGTACAAAAAAGGATAAAAAGCATAATATTAACAATCTACCTATTTTCCTCATATTACGAAACATACCCAAATATAAATCCTTTAACTACTTATTACCCCACAAAGAACTTTTTTAATTCTTTTGCCACAATTTCCGGTTTTTCGACGGATACGATATGGCCTGCCTTCGGAAATTCTATGCGCTGGAAATGGGGCAAAGTATTGCCTAATGCATCCAGGGCTTTTTTCAAATAGCTTTTGCTCCTGCCCCCACCTAATAATAATACAGGGGTTTGGATATTTTTAAATGTTCCCAGTTTTCCTTCTGTTTCAGCTACCAGCATAAAATCATAATGAAGGGTAGGGATGAGCGATTTTATTGTTACCTCGCCTTCTTTGGCTGCTTTTTTAGCATCGGCGTTCAATAATAATTTTACAAGCGGCACTAATATAAACCTTGGCAGGCCCATAAAAGACCATGAGTCGGCGGTACCCTTTATGATTGTCAGAAATGCTGAGGCGAGTTTACCCTGCGCCAGTTCGCGCTCATAGCGGCCTGTCCAATCAATAGGGTTGCTGCCCGGCACGATAAGCGGGGGTTCGTACAAAGCTGTTTTTTGTAACCCGCTAACCCTAAGCGTGGCCTGCAAGGCAATAAGCGCCCCGGAACTTAACCCAAAAATATAACGCGCCCCGGTCTTGTTTACCAGCGCTTGTATATCCTCACATTCCTTTGAAAGGTTGTAATTACCTCCATATTGGCCGCTTAAACCCCGCCCCCTCCGGTCGGGCACATATACGGTATAGCTTTCTGACAATAATTTTGCAAGCCCCTCAAAACCTGTTGACGACATCAGGCCGCCATGTACCAATATCAGGCCAGGGCCATTGCCCCATTGGCGGTAGCCTATTATTGTGCCGTCTTTGGAGGTTGTTTGGTTTATTGTTTGCATAGGATAAGCGTTTATTATTTAAGACGGGTAGTGGGTCAATTTGATTGCGGGCCAGGCCGCAATGACGAATTTTGGTTTTGGGGTGTGGCAGCGGGCCGAAGGCTCGCTCTGCCCCACCCCAAGTACTATAGAACGCGTCATTCTTGCGAAAGCCAGTACCTATTCCTTTAAAACTTATATAGTACTTACATATAATAATCCAAACCGGCCCACTACCTTAAGACGGATTAAATGCAAAAATATGCAAGAAATAAAAACAAACCACAAAATTGGGCTGTTATTCAAAAAAAAACATTATATTGCAATAATGAAAAAAGAAAATATATCTACATTCAGATGTTTACCCGCATGAATATTTCCTTAAACCCTAAAAAGTAGAACAAAGTAGAACAAGTAGAGGTAAAACAGAAGCGGAGTGCCAGAATAGAACAAATAGAAAGGGTGTTTGTGTGGGGTGGCATAAACGCAAAAAACCAGCCTTACGGGGCTGGTTATTATTGCTAACCTTACGGGGTTAGGCTTCTTTTCTTTGCTTGCCTGCCTTACGGGGCCGGTCTTTTGGTTTGCCAACCTTACGGGGTTGGGCTTTTACTAACCTTACGGGGTTAGGTTTTTCGCTTTGTAAAATTTACTTAAAGTCTTAATTTTTTAATACAATACAAAGATACCCCCCATCCTATCAATGAAAAAGGACGGAAACGGGCTAAACCTTTCAAGTGAATTGTAAAAGCATTTTGGGGCTTATTCCTATACACCGTTTAATCCAATACCCCACAATAAAAGGCATTGAGTAATATTCATTGGATTTTAATATTTTTGAAAAACAATTTATCCATGTAATCCCTGGGCAATAAAGTTAAAAAATACAATAAACAATGGAAAATATAACTGAAGAACCGGAACCAAGTCCTGAAGTATTGCCTGGGGAATATTTTTTTACTTCAGAAAATATGGAAAACGGCCGTCCGGCTTATGTGGCAAAGGCTGTAAAATTATTAATATGGTCAGTAGCTTTGTCGGCTATTAGGACATTTATTAGAATATTAAATTTTAATTCACCTATTGGCTATGGGGTTATATCCATCTTAATTTATATTGTTGTTTTCGCATTAGCCATATTTTTCATTTTAAAAATTAATGAAGGAATGAATTGGTCCAGAACTATCTATACGGTTTTATTCGCTATTGGCTCTGTCCAATTTCTTTTTGATATTACGAAAATATATAATCAGTTTTACTTACCTACTGTTTTATACTTAGTAGTGATGGGCTTACAAGTATATGCCATGGTGCTGTTATATAAAAAAGAAAGCAATGCATGGTTTAAGTTAAAAGACTAAATTTCTCCCAATCAAATTTTCTTCTTATATTTCGCATAAGATTGAATTATGTTTACACAGGCTACAAAACCCCTTGCCGAGCGGATGCGGCCCCAGAAACTGGAAGAGTTTACGGGGCAGGAACACCTGCTGGGTGAAAACGCCGTCCTCCGCAAATCCATTGAGAGCGGTAATATACCCTCCATGATTTTCTGGGGGCCGCCGGGCGTGGGCAAAACTACTTTGGCCAACCTTATTGCGAATGCGCTTGACTATCACTTTTATTCCCTTAGCGCCATATCGTCAGGCGTGAAGGAAATGCGGGCTATTATAGAGTCGGCAGAGCAGGGTGGCGGCAAAAGTATCTTGTTTATAGATGAAATCCACCGGTTTAATAAAGCGCAGCAAGACGCATTGTTAGGCGCAGTGGAGAAAGGCATTATCACCCTTATCGGCGCTACTACCGAGAACCCGTCTTTTGAAGTGATTTCCGCATTACTTAGCCGCTGCCAGGTATATGTACTGAAACCGCTTGACGAAGCGCAGCTTTTGCAAATCATCCACCGCGCCATAGAAACGGATGAAACCCTAAAAACGAAAAATATAAAATTAGTAGAAACAGACGCCCTTATTCATTTTTCGGGCGGCGATGCCCGGAAACTATTAAATGCGCTGGAACTTGTTTTCAACCAGGCCAAAGGCAAAGAAGTTTTAATCACGAATAAGAGTGTGGGCGAGGTATTGCAGAAAAAAGCCTCGTTGTATGACAAAGGCGGCGAAAACCATTACGATATTATTTCTGCCTTCATCAAATCCATGCGGGGCAGCGACCCTAATGCCGCTATCTATTGGATGGCGCGGATGCTGGAAGGGGGCGAAGACCCGCTGTTTATAGCCCGCCGGATGGTAATACTTGCCAG
>Ga0206800_1052_pt1 | contig 21514 bp, 19 predicted proteins | sample Alteio_BWOrgCont_64_FD_152898 | JGI IMG/M metagenome (GOLD analysis project Ga0206800, IMG submission 152898) | Enriched cells from forest soil in Barre Woods Harvard Forest LTER site, Petersham, Massachusetts, United States -... | ecosystem: Environmental > Terrestrial > Soil > Temperate forest >... | reverse complement strand
CTCTGAGTTACAAGGGAGAGCTCCAGGGCGTCTTGGCCTTAAATCGGAGCGAAGGGCACGAATTTAGCAGCGCTGAAATCTCACAAACTGAAATTGCTGCCGAGGGGCTTGCGGCCGCACTTTGGGCCTCTCGCACTCTGCAATTGCACTCCGAGACCGAACGTCACCTCGCTGCCTTGATCGCCGCAGGATCGGCAGTGATTCGGGGCCGAAATTTGAAAGATGTCCTGCAACGGGTCATTTCCGAAACTCAAGAACTGATGCGGGCCGAGGCTGCCACGGTGTTTCTTCTGGATGAAGACACGGGCGAACTGGTAAGCCCGGTAGCTACGGGTCCGTCGGGAGAAGAAATAAAACAGTTTCGACTTGCGAAGGGCGAGGGTGTGGCAGGATGGGTAGCCCAAAATGGCGAAGCACAACTGATTCGCCATGCCGATACCGATCCGCGTTTTGCATCGCGGATTGACAAGAAAACCCGATTTAAAACCCGCGACCTGGCCTGTGTGCCCATGCGTGTCGAGAACCGGATTTTAGGGGTATTGGAAGTTCTAAATAAAAAGGGAGGGGAGCGATTCCATGAGCGCGAAATCCCTTCGCTCCAAGCCTTGGCCAACTTGGCTGCAGTCGCGGTTGAGAGTGCGCGGCTCTACGACCAGATGGTGGCTCGGGCCCGGTCGCTGAATCAGGAATTGATTCATGCTAATACCGAAACGGGGGAGGCGAAGACAAGGCTCGAAAGCGTGCTGTTTGCGATGGAAGACGGCGTGATTGCGGCCGATGAAAATGGGCGTGTGACGCTCATGAACCGTGCGGCACAGATTATATCCTTTGGCTTATCGCATCAGGATCCCCAAGGCCGCCTTCTTGGGGATCTGATTCCAAAGCCGGAATTTCAAGAAAAACTTGGCGACGTTAGAATGAAGGGCCAGAATGTCGTTTTGGAATTGGATTTGGAAACACCCGAGAGCCGCACCTACGCTGTGGTCATCACGCCCATCAATGATCTGGAAGGGTATTTAACGGGATTTGTGGTGGTGCTTCGGGATGTGACGCGCTTTAAAGAACTTGAACGAATGAAAATTGCGTTTCTTAACACGGTGAGCCATGAACTTCGAACGCCGATGACCTCAATCCGGGCCTTCAGCGAATTGATGGTGAAGGGCAAGGCAAGCCCAGAAAAGATGTCGGAGTGGGGTAGCGTTATTTTTGACGAAGCCCGGCGGTTGGGCAGGCTGATTGATGACCTTTTGGACGTTTCCCGCATTGAGGCCGGTAAAAAATTAGCGGTAAATAAGAAGTTAGTTGAGCTCCTACCGTTAATGAAAAAGGCTGCAAAGCTTTTTGAGAAAGACGACCAGAAGCATCCCATTAAAATTGAAATCGACGATGGCCTCACCAGTGCCGAATTTGATCCCGATCGCATGGAACAGATTTTGGCCAATTTACTCTCCAATGCTATAAAATATTCTCCTCAGGGCGGCACCGTAAATTTGAATGTTCATTTCAAAGAGCCTGACCAGATGCGCATTGAGGTTAGAGATTCCGGTATCGGACTCAGCGAGGTCGATAAAATGCATCTTTTTGAAAAATTCTACCGCGCCGAAAGCAAAGAAAATATTGGGATTGGTGGCACCGGCTTGGGGCTCAGTATTACAAAATACCTGGTCGAACAGCATCAGGGAACCGTGGGCGTCGATTCGATTTTTGGAGAAGGAAGCTGTTTTTGGTTCGAGATTCCCATTTTTTCCGCAAAGGTGTCCGCATGAGATACCTCTACTTGGCATTGCTATGCTGTATTTGCCCCTTATCTGCTGCAGAAAGCCTAGCCCTTCCCGTTTCCCCTCTCTCCCCGATGCTGACGACGACAGCAGGAACTTCTGTTTCTGGCGCTGCGGAAGTTCTCCCACCCGCCAAAGGTACGCTTCCGGTGATTTGCTATCATCGTTTCGGTCCTGAAGAAAGCTCGGATCCCCTTAAAATCTCTGCCAAGCGTCTTGCCGAAGAACTTCGTTGGCTGAAAAAAGAGGGCTACCAGTCGATTACGACGCAGCAGGCCCTCGATTTTGTCGATGGAAAAGGCGATAGCCTGCCCGCAAAACCCATTATTCTATCGGTTGATGACGGCTATCGTTCGGGCTGGAGCGTCGGCGGCCCGATATTCAAGCGGTATGGATTTAAAGCCGTTTATTTCATCATTACCGATCAAGTGGGCGTGTCCAAAAATTTTCTGAATTGGGATGACTTGAAGGAGATTTTGGCCGAAGGCTTTGAAGTTCAATCCCATACGATGGACCATACCAATCTTGGAAAACCCCTCAGCTTCAAAATTCCGATCGATGGAGAAGTGCATCCAGAAGAATTTTCTGAAAAACATGTTACCAAATTTGAGATGCCCCTTGATTACCACACTCGGCTTCGGACTGAGTTAGAGGGTTCGCGAGAGAAACTGGATGAAATGCTTGGTGAAACGGTTACGACCTTAGCCTATCCCTTTGGGGCCTTTAACCCGGTGGTAGAGTCCTACGCCGTTGATTCCGGTTACAATCTGATCATGACCGTTTCGGGAGGCGTCAATATTCCCGGCGACGATCCCCATCGTCTGCGCCGCATTATCCTGGTGGGGCATCCCACCCTGGAATCCTTCAAAAAAAAGGTCCTGGAGAAACGTCTCCTGGCTAAGATTCAGGGCTTAGAGGAAGGGATAGGAATTTTTTCAGATCAATTGCCGCATAAAATTACGATCACGATGCCTCCGGACCGAGATCCCAATGAGGTGCCGCGAGGGGATATTCAGGGACACTGGATTAATTTGAAACCTGGAGCGGCGCCCTCGACATGGGTGGCCACGCTCGAGAAGAAAATGAAGCCAGGATTTTATTTTTTCAAAGTTGAGGTGGGCAGTGGCGCCACGTTTGCCCGCGATAGCTATCTTTTTGAGATTTATCGACCTGGGATGCGCAATTATATGATTCCGCTGAGTCCCACTTCTCAACCCTAAAGGATCACGATGCAAGCAACTACGCAAAATGCAAAGAGCCGTCTGATGCTTGCGCTGGACGTCGACAGCCGGGAAAAGGCTGAAGAATGGGTCCACAAAATGAAATTGAATGTGGGCTATTTCAAAGTGGGGCTCCAACTTTTTACGCTCGCGGGTGGGGAGTTGGTGCGCTCGATCCGGGCCCGGGGGGGGGGGCGGATATTCCTAGACGTTAAATATCACGATATTCCCAATACTGTGGCCAAGGCCTGCGAGAGCTGCTGCACCATGGGGATTGATTTTGTGAATGTGCATGCCTTGGGCGGGAAGGCCATGATTAAAGCGGCAGCCCAGTCCTTGAAAGAAAGTTCAACGCGGATGCGTGTTCATAAACCGGTGCTTTTGGCGGTCACCATTTTGACGAGCCATGACAGCAAGAGCCTTCGAGAGGATGTTGGATTGCGGGGAAGCCCGGATAAAGAGGTGGTACGCCTCGCCAAGATGGCCAAGGCAGCGGGTGCGGAAGGGGTTGTCTGCAGTCCACGGGAGATCCGAGCGGTACGCAAGGCCTGCGGACCTGATTTCTTGATTGTGACCCCTGGAATTCGTCAGGCCGGGGCTGAAAAACAAGATCAGAAACGAACTCTGACTGCGGGACAAGCGATTGCCAAAGGTGCAGACTATCTCGTGGTCGGGCGGCCGATCATGGGAGCACAGGATCCGGTCGATGCGGCAAGGAATATCGCTGCTGAAATGCAAGTTGCCTTGGATAAAATTGAAAGAATTTCCTCGAGAAAAAGGAAGAAAAAATGACCGAGTCAGAAGCGCTCGAAATTTTCAAAAAGGCAGGTGGCTATTTGGAAGGTCATTTTTTACTGACCTCGGGGCTCCATTCTCCCGCTTACGTCGAGAAGTTTAAAGTCTTACAACACCCTGAATATTGTGACGCGCTTTGCGAAGGGATCGCCGAAAAATTTAAGGATGACAAAATTGACGTGGTTTTGGGACCAGCGGTCGGCGCTATTGTCCTGGCTTACGGAACCGCGCGTGCTTTGAAAACGCGGGGAATTTTTATGGAGCGCGAAAACGGGAAATTCGTACTGCGGCGCGGCTTCAGCATCGGTCCCACGGAACGTGTCTTGGTGGTCGAAGATGTGGTGACTACCGGAAGTTCCGTATTTGAAATTTTAGACGCGCTTCCCACGGAACGGGCCGAGGGACGAATTGCCGGAGTCGGCTATTTGGTCGATCGTTCCGGAGGCAAGGCAGACTTTAAAGTCCCCCGGCAAGCTCCCTTAATGCATTTGGATCTACCCACCTTTAGTCCAGAAGCTTGTCCCCTTTGCGCCAAAGGAATGGAGTTGACCAAGCGGGGAAGTCGGAAATTGGCATGAAGGTCGAAATTGTCACCGTCGGTACCGAGCTCCTGAGCGGCCACAAACGGGACGCCCATACGGCCTATCTGGGCCGTCATCTCCACGCCCTGGGCCTGGATCCAAGTTATGCAACTTCAGTATCGGACGATGCAGACGATATTCGAACCTTGCTTCGTACGGCGCTTTCACGCAGTGAGCTGGTCTTTGTCTGTGGCGGCCTGGGACCCACCCTGGACGATATTTCGCGTGAAGTCTCCGCTGAAGTCGCGGCCTGTCCCTTGGCCGAAGATCCGGCTTTGGTCAGCCATCTCCGCCAGCTCTTCGCGTCTTTGCGGCGTTCCATGCCCGCCAATAATCTCCGCCAGGCACAAGTTCCCAAAGGTGCCACGGTCCTACAAAATCCAGTCGGGAGCGCTCCCGGATTGATCATTTTCTGTGAAGCTGAGTTCGCGGGGCGTATCCTCATCCTTCTTCCGGGCCCCCCCAAGGAATTGCATTCAATGTTTGAAGCTGAGGTTTTACCCTGGCTTCACAAGAAATTCAGCGCTCCCATTCTCTATACACGAAGCATCATGACCTGGGGACTGGCGGAATCTGCCGTCGATGATTTGGTCAAAGATCTAGTCGTTGATGGCGATACACGAACTCTGGCCATGTTGGCCAACGGAACCCACGTGGAGTTGCGTTTAAGTTCCACGGATCCCGCCATCCTCACTGCCCTGGAAACAAAAGTCTTATCGCGTATGGGCGATTATGCTTTTAGTACCGAGGGGAAGCTTCTGGAAGAGGTGGTCGCCGAGCTTTTGATTTCGGCGGGTCTTAGCGTTGCCGTGGCAGAAAGTTGTACCGGGGGACGTTTGGCCTCCAAGCTGACCGCCATTGCTGGGAGTTCAAAATTTTTTAAAGAAGGCCTGGTCACCTACTCGGATGAGTCTAAGACGGATTTACTGGAAGTTCCGCCCTATGTCATCAAACGCTCCGGCGCGGTTTCTAAAGATACGGCCTTGGCCATGGCGGTGGGTTTGGCGCGCAAGAGCGGATGCGATTTCTGCCTTTCGGTGACGGGCATTGCGGGTCCGGATGGCGGCAGCGAGGAAAAGCCAGTCGGCCTGGTACATTTTGCCTTGGCGGGGCCAAATGGGATTGCGCACCAGCAATTCCAATTTGGACTTGGCGATCGGGCCCAAATTCAGGCCCGGGCAGCCCAAGCCGGCCTTTTCATGTTATATCGGGCCTTGGCAGGGATCAGCATTCCGGAAGATGGTAATGATCGGGGCAGCCTCTCGAAGGCATCCTGAGCCGGGAGGCTATCGGGGAAGCAGCTGATGCGTCTTTTTCTTGCCCTTGCAGTCCCGTCAGAACTTCAAAAACGCCTTCAATCGCTTCAAGAAGAACTTGCCTCCGTTGATTGGCAAATCCGTTGGACCCCTCCTCAGAAGCTCCACCTCACCCTGCATTTTCTCGGCGAAACGCCCGAAAATTTACTTCAAGATTTTCATCATGAGCTTGGAGCTCTAGCCCATACCCGACGTCCCTTTGATTTGCAACTGGGAGCTTTGGGCGCGTTTCCATCCTTTGAAGATCCCCGGGTGCTTTGGGCTGGGCTTCGAAGTTCTGGAGATCATCTGGAATCTCTTTTCGAGGCAAGCTATCGAATCTTGGATCGCTACCGAATCTTTAAACTGCGCAAGGATTTTAGGCCCCACATTAGTTTGGGTCGGGTCAGCGAATTGAGGCAAGCATGGGATTCAAAGCGGATTGAGAAACTATTGCCGCAATGGGAACGATTGGGTTTCATGGAGGTTGCAGACATGCGTTTAATGCGGAGCCGTCTCAATGAGGCGGGGGCGGACTATGAAACTATTGAAATTTATAAATTCGATGCAGCCCGTTAGGGCTGCATCGTGGATTAACGCGTCAATTCTTGAATGAGAGCTCCGGCAATGGGAGCCGCCACACTCATTCCCGTACCTTCACGATCCCCCAGAACTGCGATGGCATATTGTGGCTTATCTGCCGGTGCAAAACAGATGAACCAAGCGTCCAGTTCTTTGTCATTTTCGTGGGTCCGGGCGGTTCCCGTTTTACCGGCCACTTCGATTCCATCGGCCCGGGCCCGTTTGCCAATACCCCGATCCCCTTCCACCGCGTCCATCATGATTTGCTTGATCTTTTCAGCCGTTTCTGGCGACATGATCTCGCGCTGTACTTCGGGGGTCATTGAATAGAGAGTTTGGCCGGCGAGATTGCGGACACTGCGGATCAATTTAGGCTTCATCATGACCCCGTGATTTGCAATGGTCGCGGCCAAAAGTGCCGCGTGCAAAGGGGTAATACGATATTCTTTGCCCAGCCCGCAGGCCCGTTCCGCCAATTCAAATTGGTTGTCAGCATGCAAGGGTGCCAAGGGTGTGGCCACAGGAATGCTGTAATGCCCCAGGCCAGGAAGATCGAAGCCCAAATCGAAGGGTTGATTGAAACCAAAACGATTGATGTATTCAAAAAGGACATCCGGCCCCATGGCAAAGGCGACCCTCGCTAAGGCAATATTTGAGCTAACATCCATCGCTTCCTTGAGGGAACGAATTTTCCCATGATCTTCCCAGTCACGGAAGATTTTCCCATCAATCATGATTGAGGTGTCGGGGGTCATGGGGAAGAGTTTGCTCATATCGACGTTGGCTTCGAGCGCAGCGGCCGCGGTAATAATTTTGCAGATGGAACCAGGTTCGTAAAGACCGTCGAAGGCACGGTTGAGAAGCGGATGATTGGGGTTGTCGCGGATGACACTGGGATGTAAATCGAGATCTTCCGGTTTGAAAGAGGGTTGGCTCACGGCCGCGAGAATTTCACCAGTATTGGGATTGAGGACAACGATGGCCCCCTTGCGCCAGCCGAGGGCTTTCTGGGCTGCATCCTGGCAGCGGATATCAAGGGTGAGTTCGACTTCCATTCCCGGGAAGAGCGGCTTGAGATCTTTCTCTAAACCGAAATCTCCAAATTTTTGGGAGAGTGCTCCGACGACGTGGGCGGCATACTGTTCTTCAGGATAGGTGCGTTCCCCCAGGGTATCCTGATTGATACCGATACGTGCGAGAGGTTGTTCGTTGCGATCATACATATAGTACATGACGCCGCGATCGTGCGACTCTCGCGCTTTGCGCAAACCTTCCTGGGCCTCTGCCATGGATGGCGAAATACTGAGGGCTTGTTGATAGAGAGCAATAGCTTGCGTCAGATGACCCTGGGCGTGGGCACATACTGCGGAGCCATAAGCGGCTTTGGGTGAACCTTTATCCAGTACTAATGCATGATGATATTCCAGTTCGGCGGCTGGATAATTACCGCTGCCAAGGTAGGATTCCCCTTCCTGTTCATGAAGCTCAGAGGAAGCCTCCCGGAGAAATGCTTCCGAATTTTGGTAGTCTTTGGCGGCCACATCGAGTTTGCCTTGGCGGACCGCTAGAAGCCCCTGAATGTCGACAATACGGGGATCCCCCGGTTTTGCGTCTTCGAGTGCGTTTAGGCGCATGGTTGCTTCGTCGAAATGACCGGCTTGGGCGGCTTGGACCGCAGCTTTAATCTTACGATTGAAGCCAAAAAAGGCGTTATAGACCCAATAAAGGGCGACTAAGCAAATAAGGAGCCCAAATAGGGTCGGCCAGGGGCTACTTTTGCGACGGCGGGAATTGCCGGAATAGGGGGCGCGTAAGGGCGATAGTGCCATGGGTCTCCTTGGGCTGCTTAATAGGGAATCGGCATTTTAGCATTCTCCTGCCCGGGGTCAAGGCATCCTTGAGGTTCTTAGGCTCTTTATGTTAAAATATCTTTAACAATTAAGCATTTTTCTGGAGGCCCTGTGGCCCGTTCGCGTCAAAAACGTAAGACCGTCCGTAAAAAGTAACCGACCCTCCGAGGATTTCGTGCAACGAAACATTAACGTCCGTCTGCTAGTGGCCCTCTGTTTGGCCCTGACTTTAAGTGCTTGCAGCACCAGCAAAAGCCAGAATCCTGTGGCTTCTGGGGATGAAGTAGGAAAAGTCAGCGATGACAGTTTCAGTCCTGGAGAAGAGAAGCCGGCTACCTACACTGCCAAAAAAGGTGACACGCTAAAGAAAATTGCCGGACGTCCGGAAATTTACGGCGATCCGAATCTTTGGCCGTTACTGCAGGAAGCTAATGCCGACAAGCTCGGGCATAGCATGAGCGTCAACAAGGGCGTGGTGCTTAAGATTCCTCGCGACCTTTCCAGCGAACAGATCGACATGGCGCACGAGAAGGCGCGCCAAATTGCGGCAGCGAATAAGATGTCTGAGGCTCCTCCGAAAGAGGCCGCTTCGGCTCCGACTCCGATGCAGCATGAAGTGAATGCCGCCGCAGCACCGACACCCCTTCCTCCTCTGCCGGTTCCGCCGGTAAAGAAGAGCGGAGTTCTCTTGCCGGTGCTTTCGGTACTCTTGCTGATTTTGGCTGGTCTTGCAGGCGTCTTGTTTTATTTTATGAAGAAAGATAAGAAAGACGGTCAGGACTAAGGGCGGATGCGCCGTAGTGTCCTAGTATTTTTAATTTTTCCGTCACTGGCGTTTTGCGGGGCCCGCGTCGATATCGGCGCGGGCCCTCGTTTTCCAGGTACCGCCCTCACCATTCGATTCTATCCCTCCCAGGAAAGCCTCAGTCCTTCGGCTTCGGCATTTAAACAAACGGCGGATTTTTATGCCGCTGATACACAAACTGCAGTCGCCATGGACTACGCGATCGTCGCCATTCCGCTGCAAACCAAAGCAGGGAGCTATCCCCTTAAAGTTCAATGGACGGAAGCAGGTTTATTGCAATCCGCATCTTTTAGGATTCGCGTCCTGCGTCGTCCGGGAAAAATAGTGACGGTGCATCTGCCTGAAAAAGCCACAAAAGCGGTGGGCTTTCTTTCGCAGGATAAACCCCTGATGGAAGCTGCATTTTTGCGCAGCAGCGGACCTCCTCTCTGGCGTGGCTATTTTTTGAAACCGGTTCCAGCGACTCGCCTCAGTGAAGCCTTTGGCGTGGAACGACGCTATATGCCCCTCGGCGCGACCTGGAGGCATAAGGGCCTGGATATGCCTGTCCCCAGCGGGACGCCAGTCAAGGCGGCCAATGACGCCGTCGTGGTTTTGGCTCGGGAAGGTCTGAAGGCTTATGGCGGCCTGGTGGTTCTATCCCATGGATACGGCCTTTGTAGCAGCTATATGCATTTGAGCAAGGTCATGGTCCGAGAGGGCGAAATTGTAGCAAAAGGCGCTGTTATTGCCCTCAGCGGTTCCGAAGGAATCGCCACGGGAGCCCATCTCCATTGGCAAATGAATTTAAGGGGTTTTGCAATTGATCCTAGTCCATGGATGGACAAAGAGACCCTCGCTGCATTAAAATAACGAGACCCATTTTACCCCTTGCCTAGGGTTTATTGCGTTTAGTACCCAGGCATGCTTTTTGCTACTGATCATGTCACTTTCTACACAACTTCATCTTAAACAACAGCAGAAGCTGGTCATGACTCCCATGCTCCAGCAGGCGCTCAAAATTTTGCAGATGAATTCCCTCGAATTGAGCAGCTTGATCAGCCAGGAAATTTCTGAAAATCCAATGTTGGAAGAGGTCGAGCGGGAAGAGGAAGTGGCGGCACCTGAGGCGGAAGAAGATGCCGCCACGGCCGAAGTCGAGCTTCCTGAAGTCGAGACACCTGCGTCCATTGAAGGTGCAGAAATTGCCGAGGCTCCCGAAGTCAAAGAGTCTTTAGATTCCGTGGACGCGCCCAAAGATGATTCCTGGGAAGACTACTTCGACGATAATGGAACCGACTATGCTGGAACCACAGAAAAAGGTGTTGAAGAAAAGGATGGCTTTGAGAGTTTTCTCGCCACCCGGCCGAGCTTACAAGAACATCTTTTGGCCCAGTTGGACGCGGAGGATTTGGACGACGCGACCCGGGATTTATGCGAGCAAATCATCGGCGCGGTCAATGATCGCGGATATTACGAGGGGGAACTTTGTGAGGGAAAATCTTTCGAGGCCTTGCGCCGGGTCCAGCATATGGATCCGCCAGGCGTGGCGGCGCGAAATCTTCGTGAATGCCTCCTGATTCAACTTGAGATTCGAAAGCTTAAAAATAGTTTGGCCTGGCACGTGGTAAGCGAACATCTGGAGGAATTGGAACGTCAGCGCCTGGAGCCAATTCGAAAGGCCTTGAAAGTCAGTTTGGAAGAGTTGCGTCAGGCGGAGTCCTTGATTGCAACCCTGGAGCCTTTTCCAGGGCGCCCCTTCGGTGGCGAACCCAATCCGGCGGTGACGGTGGATGCCTTCGTCGAGAAGGATCCCGAAGGAAACTGGGTGGTGATGGTGAACGACCGCTTCCTGCCCCGCCTGGGATTTAATCAGTACTACCGTAAATTGATGAAGCAAAGCGGTGCCGACAATGAAGAGACAAAAGTTTGGTTGAAGAATAAGTACGAAAGCGCCCTCTGGTTGATCCGGGGGATCGAAAGCCGTCAAAAAACCCTCCGCCGCGTCCTGGAAGAGATTGTCGAAGTCCAGCAGGGTTTCCTGGAAAATGGTGCCGCCGCATTTCAACCCCTGACCTTGAAAGATATTGCGATCAAGACGGGACTGCACGAATCCACGGTCTCCCGTGTCACCTCCAGCAAATATGTGCAGACTCCGCGGGGTGTCTTTGAACTGAAATATTTCTTCACCTCGGGGCTTAAGACCGATAGCGGGGAAGATGCCAGTTCATTGGCGGTAAAAGAAAATATCAAGGAGATCCTGGATGACGAGCAGCTTTCCCATCCCCTCTCTGATCAACAGATCGCGGAACGTCTGGCGTCCAAAGGGGTTCAAATTGCCCGCCGCACGGTTGCCAAATACCGTGAGGAATTGGGCATTTTACCCGCCCACCGCCGAAAAGAGGGGCGTTGACTGAAGCATTCCGGCTGTGCTATTTTTAATTGATGAAATAAGCGTTTTTCGTATTTTGGAGTGACTATGCAAGTCTCAATTACGGGTCGGCATGTGGAAATCACCGCCGCCTTAAAAAGCTACGTTTTGGCCAAATTAGATCACTTGGAAGAATTGTTTCCCAAGGTGAAAAAGGCCCAAGTCGTCCTGATCGTGGAGAAATACCGTCACAGCGCTGAAATTCATTATCATGCCGATTTCAACGAGTATCACGCCAAGAAAACGACAAAAGACATGTATGCTTCGATCGACGGCGCGGTGAAAGCGCTGGAACATCAGGCTCATAAACGCAAAGACAAGCTCCGTTCGCAGAAGTCCAAGCGTGTCAGCGCCGCCAAGGTCAAAGGGCGTAACGCAGCGCGCTCCGAGGCCCCCGGGGAGGAACGCCTTTCCGTCGAAACGGCTCGCGTCAGCCGTCTGCCGAAGATTGTTCGGGTGAAATCGGTGGCATCGAAGCCCATGCGCGAAGAAGATGCCGCCCTGGCCCTGAGTGAGAGTGGTCGCGATTTTCTGGTCTACGAAGATGCGCGCAGTGGGCGCCATCAGGTCTTGTTCAAGCGCGAAGACGGCGCATTTGGATTGATTGAGGTTTAAATGAAAATTTTGGATTTTTTGGTTGCCGACGCGATTAATGTGAAGCTGAGCTCGACATCTAAAAAAGATGTACTTTTTGAATTGATTGAGCCGCTGGTGAAAGCAGGGAAAGTCACGGACGGCAAAAAAATGGTTGAAGTCCTCTTGGAACGCGAGGAATTGGGGAGCACGGGCATCGGCCAACGCATCGCCATTCCCCATGGAAAAAGTCCGGTGGTCAAAGAATTGGCGGCGGCCTTTGGCGTTTCGGCCCAGGGCGTTGATTACGATTCCTTGGATGGGGAGCCGGTAAATCTATTTTTTGTGCTGGTAGCGCCGGATGATTCTGCCGGCGTCCATTTGAAGGCCTTGGCGAGAATTTCCGGATTGCTGAGAGATAAATTTTTCAAAAAGGCTCTCTTAAACGCCCAAGATCGAAATGATGTGATTAAGGTTATTGAAAGCGAAGAACAATCCAAGGCCTAGGGCCTCCTTCCTTGCCTGGCGGCCTATGCTTAAGATTTCCAATTGGATGCATCCAGGCCTGAAGCTCAAACGCTGGATCTTCCTTCTCTTTGCCTCCATCCTAATTCTCGCCTTTGGCATCAGCGGCCAGATGGGCGAAGTATTTCGTGGCTGGCGTATTGATGTCATCAATCCCCGATCGGTCCAGCGTCTAGCCAAACAGGTCCAGACGCTTCGTTTTATCGACTTTGTGCTGGTGGCCTTTAGCATCTGGGGCGTCATTTTTGCCCTTCGCCGCCTGACCGATTCGTTGGTCACGATGTTGACACCGCATCGGGGTGAGAATCTGGCGGGAGTGGTACTGAAGCGGGCGCGGATTAATCGCGGTCCCAAAGTGGTGGCCATCGGGGGTGGGACGGGCTTGCCCAATCTGCTTTCGGGGCTCAAAAATTTTAGCTCCAATTTAACGGCGATTGTCACCGTCGCCGATGACGGAGGCTCCTCGGGGCGTTTGAGGGCTGATTTGGGGGTCCCGCCTCCCGGGGATCTTCGCAATTGCCTCGTTGCCCTCGCTGAAACTGAACCGCTGATGGGCCGCCTTTTCCAGTACCGATTCACAGGTGCCGGTGGGCTGAGCGGGCATAGCTTTGGAAATCTTTTCATCGCGGCGATGTCCGAAGTGACGGGCGATTTCGGACAAGCCATCGAGGAATCCAGCAAAGTTCTGGCTATTACGGGGCGAGTGATGCCCGTCACGCTCGACAGTGTCCGTCTCAGTGCGGAACTTTCTGACGGACGCACCGTAAAGGGCGAGAGCGCGATTTCAAATGCCAAGGGACGTGTCGTTAAGCTCATGCTGGACCCGCCAGGAGTTAAACCCAATCCCGACGTTCTTCAAGCCATTGCTGAAGCCGATGCAATCGTGATGGGCCCGGGAAGCCTTTACACCAGCATTCTGCCCAATCTGCTGGTCCCTGGCCTTGCCGACGCCGTGGCGCGCGCGCGCGCCCTGAAAATCTATGTTTGCAATATTATGACGCAACCTGGCGAGACCGATTCCTTTCGTGTTTCGGATCACGTCTCGGCCCTTCAGACCCAGACGGGCAAGGGCTTGGCGGACTATGTGGTCGCCAATTCTGAAATGCCCTCCGAAAGCGTGCTCCGACATTATGAATCGGAAGGTCAGCAGCTCGTGGAATTGGATAAAAAAGCCCTCTCCGATCTTGGAGTTCGGCTCGTGAAAGCACGCTTACTGGAATCCAGAGGACAGCTCGTCCGACACAATCCAGAAAAGCTTGCACGGGCGATCATGAGGTTGATCATCATTTGAGTACGGAAACAGCGGCCATACTTGTCGTCACCCATGGCAATTTCGGACAGTCGATGCTTCGGACCTCGGAGCAGATGCTTGGTCCGCAGGATCGCTGTGCCGCGATTGCCTTGGAAAGCAGCATGGGTCGCGAAGATCTCGCGGGTCTAATTGAGGAAAAGATTCGCGAGTGGCGGAATTGCCTCATCATGGTCGACATGATCGGAGGAACACCTTGGAATGCCGCCATGCTTCACGGACTGATGCCTGATTGTGAAGTGCTGGCTGGACTCTCACTCCCCCTTCTTTTGGAAGCCCTTTCCTTGCGTGTCGGGTTGATGCCCCGTGAGCTGGGCGATGCGTTACTGCAACGCGCTCCTGCGGTGGTCACGAGCGCGTCCCGGCTCCTGAAGGAAAAGGCAGCATGAGTGTAGTGCTCGCGCGGGTGGATGACCGCTTGATCCACGGCCAAGTTGTTGTGGGATGGGCTCGCCATTGTCAGGCTGATTGTATCATCGTTGCCAACGATGCGGTTTCAGCGGATCCCATGCAGCGCACGCTCCTGCCGATGGCGGTGCCTCAGGGAATTGAGGTCGCGATTTATCGAGTCAAGGAGGCCGCGGACCGCCTCTCGAGCGGGGCGCATGCGGCCCGCCGGGCGATCCTTCTTTTTGTGAGCCCCGCCGACGCTTTGAATTTTCGACGCCTGGGCGGGGAGTTGAACGAGCTGAATTTAGGGGGAATTCGAATGGCCCCCGGGAAAGAACAGGTTCGCAAGAGTGTGAGCCTCGGTCAGGAAGATCGAAATGCTTTGGCGGATCTAACTGCGGCTGGGGTTGAGGTTTATCTTCAGATGGTTCCCGGGGATCCCAGGGAAGGGATCGAGGGACTTTGAGATTGAAACATGGAATTTTTAAAAACAGTTCTCATTAGTTCGGCCCTGGCAGGCGTCTTTGCGCTGGACTTGATGGTAGCTTTTCAATTCATGCTTTGCCGACCTTTGGTGGCGGCTACCTTGACTGGCCTTGCCTTGGGTGAAGCCGGTGCTGGTCTCAGCTTTGGATGTCTGATGGAACTGATTTGGGTCGGGGCGATTCCTGTGGGCAGCGTGGTTCCACCCGATTTCAGTATGGCAGCAGTCTTTGGAGCCAGTTCTGCCGTACTTATGCATCAGTGGAACCCAAGCCTTGGTTGGGAAGCTTGCTTGGTCTGGGCTCTTTTGTGGTCGCTCCCTTTGGCAAGTTTGGGAGGATGGCTGGAACAGGCCCAGCGGAGATGGCATTTGGGTCTGGTAGAACGAGCGGTCGCGCAAGTGGGAGCAGGAGACGAGTCCGCGCTAGGACGGGCCATAGGACGTTCCTTAATCGCGTCGTTTCTGCGGGGCCTGATCTTCGTGGCTTTGGCCTTGACAATATTTGTGCATCCGATGGCGTTCTTGTTAAACCGCGTTTTTGACACGACACGGTTTGCCTTTGAATGGATCTATTGGCTTAGTCTCCTCCTCGGATTTGTGGTTTTGGTCGACCAATTTTGGGAGCGACGCTGGTTGAAAGCGAGTTCGGTAAGTTTTTTGATTTCGGCCGTGCTGCTCTACGACCTGGGATTTAAGACTTCGACCGTCCTGGGGATCGCGGCGGTGGCGGCGCTGACGGCGGCCACTGTGCAAGAGAGGCGTTTTCGTGCGTAAGGCCATGTTCAAAGTCGTCTGGCGTTCCTTTTTCCTGCAGGCAGGATGGAATTTTGAACGCATGCAAAATCTGGGATTTGCGTGGTCCATGCAGCCGGCCCTGAAAGAAATTTATCCGGATAAGAATCGCCGTTTGGATGTTTTGAAACGGCATCTGGAGCTATTCAATACGCACCCCTACATGGCTACTTTGCTGATGGGATGCGTCCTGAAGACCGAGCGCGAAAGTGCCGAACTGCGCATAGACGCTGCGGCACGCGTAGGAGCCATCAAGCAGGCGATGACGGGCCCCTTGGCGGCGATTGGCGACACTCTTTTTTGGGCGACGCTTCGGCCCTTGGCTGCTCTCTCGGCGGCGGCCCTGGCATGGATGGCGCCGGGACTGGGAACCTTGGCCCCGGTTATGATCTATCTGGGGATATTTAATCTGCCGCATCTGACGATCCGATTCAGCGGTCTCTTTCAGGGCTATGCCCTGGGACCGGCGGTCGCGGAATATTTGCGTAAGACCGATACTCAGGGTGTCATTGCTGCCTTCCGTCTCGCGGCCATGATTCTTTTGGGCTCCGTCTTAGCGGCCTTCGGACGCTTTGAACACATCGCCTCGCGAGCGCCGATGCCGTTTAAAGACAACTTTCTTTTTGTCGGAGCTGGTTTGGGAATGCTGATGGCCATGCGTCTAAAATTCAGCGTGAACAAGCTCTTTTTTGGCCTTTGTTTGGCCGCGCTCTCGATCAGTTTAATGTTTCCCAACACCCATTAAGGTAGCACTATGAACGTTTCGAAAGAGATTTCCATCGTTAACAAACTCGGGCTGCATCTTCGAGCGGCTGCCCAATTTGTGCAAACCGCGAACAAATATCAATGTGATGTTTGGGTTGCAAAAGACGAGCGGCGGGTCAACGGAAAGAGCATCATGGGGGTCATGACACTCGTGGCGGCCATGGGATCCGTGATTAAAGTCGACTGTGAAGGCCCTGACGCGCAGACCTGCGTAGATGCACTTGAAAAACTGGCTGCGGATAAATTCGGAGAAAAGGAATAGCATGCTGCTGAAAGGCGTCCCCGCCTCGCGGGGCATTATCATCGGTCCTGCCGTCGTCCTGGGCTCTTCGGAGCTGGGGGTTAAACGCGGGAAAATCAGCTCCCAGAGTGTGGAGGCCGAGATCGCCCGTTTGCATGAGGCGGTGGCGCGCACCCGCGAGCAGCTCCATGACCTCAAACGAAAGGTCGCGACCGAGATCGGGCAGAAGCAGAGCGAAATCTTTACGGCTCATATTTTATTTTTGGAAGATCCTTCCTTTGTCGTGGAAACCAACGAAGCGATTCGTCGGGAACGGGTCAATGCGGAATGGGCGGTCTGGCAATTTGTGGAACGCTACGCCAAGCTTTTGAATGAAGTGAACGACTCCCATCTCGGGGCGCGTGAAGGTGATATCCGGGACGTCGGGAGGCGCTTGGTCCAGAATCTCCGTGGTGGCATGTTGACCATGGTCGGAAGTTTGGACAAACGCAGTGTCCTCGTTGCGGTTGATCTGGCGCCCTCGGAAACCGCACAACTGGATTTGAGTAAAGTATCCGGATTCGCGACGGATGTAGGGGGACCCACCTCCCATACCGCGATCATTGCGCGTACCCTTGAATTGCCTGCGGTGGTCGGTTTGGAACACGCGACGCAGCACGTGAAAACCGGAGACACGATTATTCTGGATGGCACGGGCGGTATTCTGATCGCCAATCCTGATAAGGAAACCCTTGCCCATTACCGGGCTCGTCAAAAAGATGAAGCCCAGTTAGAACTGGCTTTAAAGCGTCTGCGGCGTTTGCCGGCCATCACCAAAGACGGATATAAACTGCATATGGCCGGGAACATCGATCTTCCCGAAGATGCGCGTATCGTCATGGAACGCGGCGCCGAAGGTGTGGGCCTCTTTCGCACGGAATTTCTTTTCCTCAATCGCCATAATTTGCCGACGGAAGAGGAACAATTTCAGGCCTATCGACTGGCCCTAAAGTCTTGTGAACCTCACGGAGTGATTGTCCGTACCCTCGATTTGGGGGGAGATAAATTTCTTGCCCATCTCGGACTCAATCCCGAAATGAATCCCTTTTTGGGACTGCGGGCCATTCGCCTTTGTCTGGCGCATCCCTATGTTTTCAAAGTGCAGTTGCGGGCGATTCTTCGCGCAAGTCATTTTGGCAAACTGCAGATCATGTATCCCTTGATTTCGGGCGTGGAAGAGCTGCGCCAGGCGAATCAAATGTTGGAAGAAGTGAAAAAAGATCTGGCCAAGCGCGGGATTCCATTCAACCCAGACATCGATGTGGGGGCCATGATCGAAGTGCCTTCCGCTGCTCTCACCGCAGATATTCTCGCCAAAGAGGTGCGCTTCTTTTCCATTGGCACGAATGACCTGATCCAGTACACGATGGCGGTGGACCGCGGCAATGAACGTATTGCGTATCTCTACGATCCGCTGCATCCCGCCATTTTGCGCACGGTGAAGTACGTGGTCGATGAGGCTCATAAACAGCAGGTCAAAGTCAGCGTCTGCGGTGAAATGGGTGGGGATCCGCTCTTTTCCCTGGTACTGATGGGCCTTGGCGTGGATGGCCTTTCGATGTCGGCGTCTTCGATTTCTTTGGTTAAACGTTCCATTCGCGCCGCCACGTTCAAGGAGGCCGAAGCTCTGGCTCATCAAGCCCTCAAACTTTCTACCGCCAAGGAAATCCGCGATTTCTTATCCGAGAGTGAACTCGGCCGCGTTCTCGAAGCTCCCTAAGATCCCGCCATGCGTCGCCGTGTCTGGATCAGTCTTGCTGGGCTCGCGCTGGGCCTTCCCCTGCTTCTCTCCATCGCCCTGAGGATGGGATTAGCCACCCCCCTTGTTAATTTAGGTTTAAAAAAAGAATTGGGTGGAATTTTCAATGGTGAAGTTCGCTTTGGCAGTTTTCGAACCGATTTATTTTCCTATGCAGAAATCGATGATCTCCTCGTTCTGACTATGCATGGTCAGGCACATGTTCCGGTGCTCACCGCCTCACAAGTCCGACTGAATTATGATGGATGGAAATTGATCGAAGGTCGACGCAGTTTGCAGGACTGCGTCGAGCTCGCCCGAATTCATTCGATGCATATTTTTCTTTTGAGGGATCGGGCCGGGCATTGGAATTTACGTGATATTTTAAAGTTGCCAGGAGGACGGGCACGCAAGAAAAAGGAAGCGGGCAGCCCCCCCAGCCATCTTCCGGCTTTGGCCACCCGTTTGGTTCTCGAAGATTCCGTCCTGGTTTTTAATGATGAACGCCGTGACTTTCAATCGACGGTGGGGAATTTAGAAGGCACTTTGGATGCCCGCGCCTTCCCTCTGGTAGCCTTTTCTCTCAGCGGTCGTACCGAGGAACAGAGCCGGGACAATTTATCCTTTGCCGGCGAATGGAATGCGGACGAGGAAAGCCTTTACGCCCGGGCCGATCTGGATGAAGTACCGCTCAAAACATATTTAAATTATGCCCTGCCCGCAGGGGGCTTACAGTTTCTTGGCGGACGGACCTCGCTAAGCGTGCGGGTGCGCCAAAATTCCTTGGATAAAGATCCAAAATTTGAAGGCAGGGCCAATGTTCAGGAAGGTAGCCTGGCGATTCCAGGAATTACCGAACCCCTGCGAAATTTTCAAGGAGACGTCTTTTTCGGCCAGGATATCCTTAAGGTCAACGCCGTTAAGGCGGATTTCTTGGGTTCGAGCTGGTTAGCCAATGGAGATTTGAGGGGTCTGCGCTCCCCAGTTTTGAATTTGAGACTCCAGAACTCGAATGTGGCCTTGAGCCCGCTGTCGGAGCAGATCCAAGGACTGCATCTACTGGCGCTTTCTGGAACTGCAAGTTTGGCAGTGACGGTAACCGGCAAAGCCGTGGATCCTGTGGCCATTGGAGAACTTAGGGCCAATCAAATGGAAATAGCAGGAATCGCACTCCGCGCGGTGGACGCGAGCGTACGGCTTACCAAGCGAGGGCTTCAAGTCTCGTCCTTGAATGGCGGGCTTTGGAAGGGGACTGTCTTGGGCAGCGCCGACATTAACTTTCCCAATAAGAAATCGGGGGCCCCCGGGAGCATCGAGGGGCAATTTAATGCTAAAAATATTGATTTGAGTTCCATGCGCTATCGGGGGATCGAATACCTTCCTCTCACCGGTACGGCTTCGATGCAGTCAAGTATTGAGGGTCCTCTGCGAAAACCCCATTTAGACGCACAATTTGACAGTCCGCTCGCTTATTTTGCCTCCCATCCTATCGGTCGCCTGCATTTGGACGCTGATGTCAATGGACGCAATCTTCAACTTAAACTTTTGACCTGGAACAACAAGCTCAACGCCAACGTCGGCTTTAGCTTTGAAAAAGGGAAGGCAGTGGAATTCATTGATTCTACCGTATCGTTACGCCATTTTCCGGTAAACGACTTGATGCAGGCGATTGCCGATGCACCCAATACCGCCCTGATTGGACCAGCGCTTCGTGCAAAGATGCAGTTGGGACTCCGACGCTATATCGGCAATGCCGATCTGGATCTTGGATTGAGCGGGCCTCTGCATGGACCCGACCTCTCGCTTAATATCTTGCGTCACGACGGATATCTTCTGAATCCGGACGGGCTATGGGCCACGGTGGATCCCAAAGGAATTGCCTTTAGTAGCACGGGAAGGATCCGATATGATCCCACTGGTCTGAGTTTTGGCCTGGGAAAAGATTCTTTCAAGATTAACATTCGAGGCCCGGGAAAAGGATTGGAACTTTTAGCGACGGGACGAATGCCATTGAAGGCATCCGCGATCGGCTCTAACGAAGGACTTGGAATTACGGTAACTGCGGATATGGCATTTTTAGGTACCTTACAACTCTTTCAAAAAAGCAGCGGAGTCGCAAAACTTGATTTACGCCTTCGAGGCAGTTACGCGTCCATGGTGGCTAAAGGTTCGCTGCAGATCAAGAATTTGAATTCAGAAATGAGCCAATATTTTCCACATCTGAGAAAAGGCCAGTTGGAGGCCCATTTCCAAGGCCAGCAACTTAGGCTTGATAACTTTTCGTTCGAGTCCGGTGGCAAATTCAAGGCCAGTGGTGGGCTTAACTTTCTTTCCGGGCTGGAGCCTAGCGGTACCATTGTTGCCCAAACCGATGACGCAGGCCTAAATATCGGGAATACCAATTACGGCAATCTAAATATCTCCCTGGAACCCTTAACTTTGAACTTCCAGGCGACGGATGGAATGACGATTGGAGGAAAGGTCATATTGCATGATTCTGAAATTTTGCTCCCCAAACCCAAACCGAAAGGGGATCTGGCATCTCAACTCTTGCCTCAGGCGACACCCCTGCCAACACCCGATACAGGAATAGCCTATCCGCTGAGTTTTGATTTGCGAGCTCAGATGGGCGAAAATGTTTGGATTAAGAAAGTGGAGGAAGAAGTGGAGTGGTCGGATCCCATTACGATGCTTGAGAACGCCGTAAAATTGGCCCAAGATACCCTGCTGAGTCCCTCCTTCGAGTTTCTTTTCAAACCGACCCAGGATGATTTTGTAATTAAAGGTCCGCTGACTGAATTAAAGGTGAAGGGCGATCTGGGGATTGACCGTGGAACCTTGATATTGATGGAAAATGAATTTGAAATCACGCAAAAGGTTTTCGATGACGGATGGCGAAGTCCTGGGCTCGCTGGTCGTCCGCCCGCAACAATCCACGACTATTCCAACCCTCAACAATATCCACTTCGTCCACGATCGCCTCCAGGACGTTGCGCTTCAATCGCATAAAGACACCCGATGCAAAGGGGTGAGGAATATAGATAAGGCCGTTCTGTTGGCGGATGCGGCGAATGGTTTCAAAAGCGCTCAAATTGGGAGGAATTCGTTCCTTTAAAAAAAGCCCACTAATCTCTCCGTCCCTGGTACGAATCTCTTCACCAATAATCACTTTGAACGGTGCCATTTTCTGAAGCCGCTTGGCGCCGTCAATCTCGTTATGATCTGTGACTGCGACACAATTAATTCCTTTACGGACACAAGCCTCAACATAGTGTTCCAGCTTAAGGAGGCTGTCGTGCGAGTAGAGGGTGTGCGTATGCAAATCCATGCGCAAGGTCTTCA
>Ga0206800_1051_pt1 | contig 21984 bp, 20 predicted proteins | sample Alteio_BWOrgCont_64_FD_152898 | JGI IMG/M metagenome (GOLD analysis project Ga0206800, IMG submission 152898) | Enriched cells from forest soil in Barre Woods Harvard Forest LTER site, Petersham, Massachusetts, United States -... | ecosystem: Environmental > Terrestrial > Soil > Temperate forest >... | reverse complement strand
CGCCAAAAAGAAAAACTTCCGGTGCAAGAAATTGGGGATCTATGAAGACAAATCTGATGACATAACAAAACCAAAGCGCGATGGCTCCGACGCTCTCACCTATCAACGCTTGCAAGGGTCGCTTCGTAACGACGACAAGTATAAGATACACGGCAATTAAAATGGCAACTAGCCAGGTAAAAACATTCCTTGTTCTCGAACTTCCTCGATCCATAATTGGCTCCTGCGAAATCCCTTACCGATTGCTTTACAAATTTCCTGCTCTAAGATAACAAAGTATTTGACCGACCCGATATTCGATTTCTTAGCGTTCACATCAACTTTTGCCTCGCGTCCCGAATTCGTTTCCTACGTTTTACCCCAGCGTCACATGGAACAATTTTTTTTGTGCGAAAGTGCTAATCAATTCTTCAACTCGTTCGAACGAGTGGCTCTTACCGTTGTCGTGTTTAGCCTCCGAGCCTTAAAAACGATTCAGTCAAAATCTTGACTTCAGAGACTCCCTAACTTTGCCAAAAACAGGAGGCAGATGCCTATGCGAATCGAACAAAGACACGGTCTGAGTTTCTTGGCACTAATCTCTCTCTCTCTTCTGGCACCGATGAATCTAGAATCGGAAGCCATGCCGCCCGCGATAGCTCCCCTCAATAGTTCAGGCAGTATCCAATCTGCAAGCACCGACAAAAGTCCTAGCACTGAAAGCATAGCCAGCAGTCCAACGGCCTCAAGCATTAGCCCCACGCCGATGGCACAAAGTCAGGATACATCCGCTACCTCTGCCGAAGAACTCACCACTGTCGTCGTAAAAGCCAAAGGGCTCAGCCAGGCGGCCGCCTTTGACCAGATGCACGATTCCCTGGGTAAGCTAAACGTCCTTTCAGAAGATCAAATCGCCCAGACGCCCTTCAAAGTCGTCGGGCAGGCAGTCCAGGAACTTCCAGGCGTTGGGGTCCAGCACGACGAGGGAATGCCCTTATTCATGCAGATCCGCGGCACAGACGAAAATTTAAATATCATTACCTATAACAACACACTTATTCCATCCTTTGTTCCAAGTCAAAGCGCCGTGCAAGTCGATGCTATCCCCGTGGGAGTGGTTTCAAACCTGGAACTCTACAAGACGATATTGCCCAACATGGATGCTCAGGGCATCGGTGGCCAAGTTAACTTGGTTCCGAGATCCGCCTTCAATTATGCCGATGGTTTACTCACCGCTGAACTGGAAGGTGGCTACAATCCCGAGTTTCCAACCGGCTCACAATGGACTCAACCCACTTATTCCGGAAAGCTCACTTGGGCTGACACCTATCAGCTTGGAGGAGACAGCAAACTAGGGATTCTCCTGACTGGAAATTATGATAACCATAACTTTGGGATAAGCGATGTGGAGGCGACCTATTCGTCTTCTCTTGCCGTGACGAATGCATTGAGTTCAAAATCCATCGACCAGTACTCCTTTCGAAACGAGGACTACACTCGACAGACGGCCGGTCTCGCGGCGGACATCGATTTATATGCCGACGCAGATAATAAGTACTACCTCAATTTCTTTGGTAGCGGCTATGACGAATGGCGCGATCCAAAATTGGTGACCGACTTCAACGGCATCGATGTGGTCACCGGCGACACGATCAATCCCGACGGTAGCTTTACGGTCACCGCGAACAACTCGAATGCCAACGACAGCCAGGGCCCGTTTCAGGTTGAATCAGAGCTAACCCATGTTCTTACCGAAGATCGCACCTTAGCGGGTCAATTGGGTGGTGAAAACAAGTTCGGAGGCTTTGATGTGGACTATAAAGCGGATTATGCTTGGGCGTCCCAAGATGAGCCGGACGATTATAGCTACACCTTCGTCAATGGAACTCCCTTGGGAGGCTCCATTACGTACAACAACTCGACAAATAACGGCAATGCTCCGAGCTTTAATACCTCCAATTTGACTGGTTGGAACGCGGCCAACATGGTATTCAGCAAAGTTAAAGACGGTCCTTCGAATAACTATACCAATCAATTCGGCATTCAGGCCGACGGAAAATTTGACACGCCCTTGGATGCTGGAAACACCGGTGCATTTAAATTCGGGGTGGCCGCACGTACCAACTACGCCCAATACAGTCAACAAACCTGGGAAGCTAAAGCCAGTGGTTCAAATACGGTTACCATGGCACAGTTCCTCGGTCCCGCCGACAGCTACAGCTATCCCGGCGCTCCGGGCGGATCTTATGACATGGGTCCCACTCTCAGCCCTTCGATTGAAGGCGGCGCCAACTTAGGTCCCTTCAAAGGAGCCGGCTGGTCTTTGGCTGATCCGGTGGGAGACCTCGGGGCCGACTGGAACTCCTATCAGCAGATTTACGCGGGTTACGCCATGTATACATTAACCTCGGGCAAGATGACGGTCGAAGGAGGTGCCCGCCTCGAGGTCACTGACATTCAATTCAGTTGGAACAACGCCTATAGCAGCCTTTACAACGCCGGCGGTACCCAGGAACTTGCCAACGTATCCGATGTCACGACGGAATGGGGGAGCACCTATTACGCCAACCTTTTCCCGGGCCTAGGCTTCAAATACGATTGGACTGACGATCTTGTCAGCCGAGTCAACTATTCCGAGACGATCGCTCGCCCGACTTACGAGGAGTATGTTCCGGCTGTTGGAGCGGACAGCGTCGTTCCGGGCACGGATCCGACCAATACCAATAACGTACAGGTTGGCAACGCGAACCTGCAACCGATGACCTCAAATAACGTCGACTTCTCCACTGAATTTTATCCTCAAAAGGGTTCCATTTTCGCCTTCGACGCTTTCGTCAAGGACATCAACAACTATTTCACTACGAATTATGCCCTTACCGATAGCGGGCAGGGATCGACGGTCAGTTTTTCAAACATCCCTTATTCCCAGATTTATGGATATGAACTCCAGTACCAACAACAATACACCTTCCTGCCCTGGAATCTTGACGGCTTAGGTATCCGCGGAGCTTGGGACCAAAACAATTCTCATGGCGAGACCACACCAGGTGCAGCTTGGACCTCCCTGCCCAGCCAATCCAACCTTGTCTTTGACGCGGGTATTTTTTACAAAAAATATGGCTGGACCTTAGATGTCGACGGCGCCTTCACTGGCAAGAACATCTTTTTAGTGGGTGACCAAAATAGCCCAACCGGCCCAGCTCCGGACATTTGGTACGACGATTATTTCCAAGTCGACGCGAAGGTTGAATATGTCTTCAATAAATACCTGAAATTCCATATCAATGGAGACAACTTGAACAACGCCCCGCTTCGCTTCTACACCGATCCGGGCCCCAATTATCCGATTCAGCAGGAATACTATGGTCCCTCATTCGACGGAGGCGTCACCCTCGCTTTCAATTAGGGACAAAAGAGCAGTGTATTGCGATGGGCTGCCAAGTTTGAATAGAAGGTCTAGAAAAACAGCTGCGGTTCCGGTCCCGGCGATCGGAACCGCAGCTGTTTAATAGGAGAGCTTAATGATTTATTTCATAAATCTGCGCCTCGGGCTGGTCCTCGCAGTTAGCTTCGTAGTTGCATTCAATCAGTCTGCGTTGGCTGATGCGGAGCCCACTGCCGCATCGGGTTACCATGTGCTAAGCAAGATCCCATTAGAGGGTGCCGGGGCTGGGGATTATTTGACATTGGATGTCGAAAGTCGCCGCCTTTACGTGACCCATAAAGACATGGTTCATGTACTCGACGCCGATTCACTCAAACTCATCGGTACTATTAAAGGCACAACCCATGCCCACGGCATCGTAGTGCTGGACAAGCTCGGCAAAGGTTTTATCACGAGTGGCGAGCCAGGCAGCGTGGTTGTATTTGACTTAAAAACTCTGAAACATCTAGCTGAGATTGCTTCCAGCCCAGATACCGACGGCATCACTTACGATCCAGCAAGCGATCGCGTTATTACTTTCAATGGTGACAGTAAAAACGCCACGATCATTGATCCGAATACTAACAAAGTGGTGAAGATACTAGCTTTAGGCGGAAGCCCTGAAGCAGCGGTCCCCGATCGAGAAGGTCAACTCTTCGACAACCTCAAGGACAAGAGTCAGGTCATTAAGATTGGTACTACTGCCTTTGACATCGAAAAACGATGGTCGCTGGCCCCGGGCCAGTCTCCCTCCGGAATAGCACTAGATCTGAAACAGCACCGGCTTTTCGTCGGTTGCCGCAACTCGCTGCTGGTGGTAATGGATTCTGAAAATGGCAAGCTGATACAGACACTCCCGATCGGCGCACACGTCGATGCGACGGTTTTTGATCCCGCAAGTGGGACGATCTTCAATTCCTGCGGAGATGGGACACTCTCCATTATTCATGAAGATTCTCCGGACAAATTCCATGTCGTCGAAAACGTGCGGACCGAAGAAGGAGCCAAGACCATGGCATTTGATCCTCAGAGCGATCAGGTCTTCCTCAGCACCGCTCGATTCGAGATCTCTAATTCGGCCAGCAAGGATCTCCCGAAAACTGGCCGCAAGGTCGTAGCAGGAAGCTTTCATGTGTTAGTCATGGCGAAGTAGCTACTATAACGGCGACGACCTGGAGATCTAATGCGACGGCCTATCTTGATTACCATGACGTTCTTCTGCCTTTTTGGCTCTCGTGCTTTTGCAAACGATGCCATGGACTTTGACAAGATCAAACACATCATCATCATTTATCAGGAAAACTGGAGCTTTGATGGGCTCTTCGGGAAATTCCCAGGTGCCGACGGCCTAGACCAAGCCGGAAATGCGGTGAAGCAGATCGATCTGCAGGGTCAGCCCCTCGCTTCGCTGCCTCAGCCCTGGTTGGATCCTAAAAAAAAGATCGCCGACGAACGCTTTCCAAAATCCCTGCCAGTGGAGCCTTATGACCTGACGCGCTTTGTTCCTGTGAGCGGCACGACCGCCGACATGCACCACCGTTTTTACCAGGAACAGGTCCAGATCGATGGCGGCAAAATGGATAAATTCGTAATAGCGAGCAATAACGGGGGACTGACGATGAGCTATGTCGACGCGTCTCTCTTGCCCGAAGGTAAACTTGCCGCTCAATACACCCTTTGCGACCACTATTTCCATGGTGCCTTTGGGGGCTCCCTTTTAAACCATATTCTCTTCGTCGCCATGGCTCCACCCGTCTTTCCCAATGCACCCGCAGCCTATCTGACGGAAGTCGGTCCAGATGGAATGCCCCTGAAAGGCAAAGACGGCCCGGTTTCAGCGGACGGCTATGTCATCAATGACTTGGACCCGGCCGCCGGTCCCCATAAAGACAGCATCCCTCCAGAGGACTTAGTGCCGCCCCAAACTATGCCCACGGTCGGAGATCGCATGAATGAGAAAAAGGTTTCCTGGGCCTGGTATTCAGAGGGATGGAACGATGCGCTAGCGGGAACCCTAGGTGATAAGCACTTCACCTTCCATCATCAAGCCTTCGCGTACTTCAAAAACTATGCTAACGGTACTCCGGGAAGCAAGGAACACTTGAAGGACACCGAGGACCTCAACACGATCCTGGATGGCAAAGGGGAGCTTCCCCAGGTTTCCTTCGTAAAATTTATGGGCGAAAACAACGAACATCCTAAGGACTCAAAACTCCTGCAGGGTCAGCAGCACTCGGCAGAATTGGTGCAAAAGATCCTGGCCACTAAGTACGGCCAAGACTGCGCCATCCTGATCACCTATGACGAAAACGGGGGCCGCTGGGACCATGTTGCGCCCCCCAAGGGTGACCGCTGGGGGCCCGCAACGCGGGTACCCTTGATCATCGTATCTCCCTTCGCCAAGAAGGGTTATGTGGACCATACGACCTACACTACTGGCTCCATCCTCAAATTCATCGAGAGCCGTTTCGGACTGCGGGCCCTCAATGAGCGTGACGGTAAGGCCGTGAATTTAGATAACGCCTTCGATTTTAGCGGGCAAATCTCAGTGAGGGAATAATGAACGAAATCTTCATGCATCTGGCCCTAACCGGCGATACCTGGGTATTGGTGGTATTGGTGCTTGCGAGCGTGGTATCGATCGGCGTCATGTTTGACCGGGCCATGGCGTTTGGCAAGAACCGCGGCGATTTCACGAGTTTGATGGAGGGTTTCGCTCAGTGCCTGGAGAATAAGGATGTAGACGCCGCCGTAGCCCTGGCAGAACAGAGCCCGCGTGTGGAAGCTCGTGTGGCGCTGGCCGGCTTGAAAGGATTCCATAAGGGCTTGGCCAGCGTGGAAGAAATGATGGCCTGCCGCTGGCTGCGTGAGAAAAAAGATTTGGAGCGTTTTTTGATCGTCTTAGGTACCTTAGGGAACAACGCGCCGTTTATCGGTCTCTTTGGCACGGTGCTGGGCATCATCAAGGCCTTCAATGATCTCGCTGTTACTGGCCAGAGCGGTGTCAGCGTGGTCATGGCAGGGGTATCCTCAGCTCTTATCGCCACGGCCTTTGGTATCCTCGTGGCCATCCCAGCCGTGGCGGCTAATAATTACTTCGTCACGCGCCTCAAGGACATTCAGACCGACAGTGACATCCTTTCCAGAGTCGTCTTGTCCTATCTAAAAGAAGAAAGGGTCAGGCCATGATCCCCGGCGGCGGCGACAACGAAACGGTTACGGGAATCAACGTGACCCCGATGGTGGACATCATGCTGGTCCTGCTGATCATTTTTATGGTCACCTCCACATTCGTTAGCGAACAGGCCTTTCAGGTACACCTACCCAAGGTAGCCGCGCGGGAGAATGCTCCCACGCCGGCTATCACCGTGACTATCGGACCAAACGGCGAAATCAGAATAATGAAAAAGACCACGGATCTGGATGGGCTACGCCAGCAGATGCTAATTGAAGTCGCTGCCGATCCCACTATTAATGTAGTAGTAAGGGCTGACAGGGACATCCCTTACGTCAAGTTGGCAGGGGCCTTGGACGCTATCAAATTGGCTGGTGTGCGAAAAATAGCGCTGGCCATGGACCGTCAATGATCCGACGTTTGCTGGGAGGCATGCTGCTTTCCGGCCTGGTCCATATCGGTATGTTCGCTGCTGCCTTGGGCTTCATTGCCTGGTCAGCGTCCCACTCCGATCCCGTAAACATAGATCTGAGCGCTTCTTCCCTTCTACTTCGTGCGGACCGCCCAAAAAGCGCCAGCCAAATTAAGTACAACTCTCCGATCCATCAATGGTTTTTGGCGGCCAAAGGCAGACCTCAACCCATCCCGACACCCGCGGCCCCAAATATCACCGTCACGCCCGAGGTGGAAATCGCTGCTCCTCCCTGCCCTCCTCCATGCCCAGAAAACGCAGGGGACTGGACTCCGGCGGAGAACCTCAGTATCAAGCCAGTCTGGCAGGACGGTGTCATCACCGAAGGCGACTATCCCATAGAGTTGCGCAAAAAGAAAAAAGAAGGGCTGGTCGTGGCGGACGTCTTAATCGACGCGGATGGAAAAGTGCGAGGCGTTGACCTCGTGAAGGGCAGCGAGCAGGGATTCAACAATTTGGTGGTCGAGCGCCTCGCCCGTTCCGGCTTTCAGCCCGCTCGCGACCGGGAAGGTCATGCGGTTCCCTGTCGCGCAAGGATACCGATCCAGTTTCAGATTCAATGAACTTAGTTATTTGCCTCTTATGTCTATCCAATATTTTGATTCTTTGCCGCGACTCAAAAATTTTAAACGCAAAAAATCTAATCCTAATTTCAAATTATGCTGGATACGGGAAGGGCGCTCGGCACCTATAGAGTTATTAATTAGCCAAGGCCATCCAATAAGGACTCATCAGCGAGGATGATACTCAAGTAGTACAAGCCTCGAGTCGATCGTCTTGGTTGAAATGAGCTCAAATTCCGTTCGTCGATAGCCATCAAAGAGTGCTTCTTTTCCTTTTGCGCCAAGCACGAGAGGGAAAACCATTAGACGCAGACGGTCCACAAGCCTACTCTGAATGAGTCCTCTCACCAGAGATAAGCTTCCTATGCTTCGAATCGGCTCGCCAGGCATTTGCTTCAATCCTTCGATCCCTGTGGCGAGCTCACCTTTTATCTGTGATGTATTCTTCCAGGAAAGAGCTCCATTAAGCGAATTCGAGAAAACCATCTTAGGTAGGTCGTTCATTCTTAGACTGAGTTCATCGTGGGCAGACATGGAAAACTCTGCAAAAAGCTCATACGTTTTTCGGCCCAGGAGTAGCAGCTGTGGTTTAGAAATCTCTCCTTTAATCCAATGATCAAGTTCAGGTCCAGCAAGGCCAAAGTAGGGACCCTCGCCTTCGCCTAAGGCAAACCCATCCAAAGAGATAAAAAGATCCGCAGTCAGTTCCCTCATCGTCCCACCTCATTCGCCAATACCCCTGTTTCGTAACAAAAAACGATACACCAATTATATAACAGAACTTAACTGACAAAGTGGGGATAAGCCCAGACGTCCTTGAAGAAGTCTCTGCGTTTGATGAAGAACCCGCGAAGACTGTTTTGTTAGAGACTTAAAAATTCCTATCAATTTGGCCAATTGAGTACAAAATGTCAGGACGAATCCCATGACCACGAATTAGCGCATCAACCTAGATCACCCCAGAGGAGCTCGACGAAAGACTCACCCAAACGTTTGGCTAGAATCGCCGGCGCCCTCTATTTGTTAGTAGGTATTTTCGGTGGATTTGCCGAAGGATTTGTCGACCCCAAGATCTACGCTGCCGGCAACGCGGCTGCGACGGCGGGGAATGTAGTCAGCAACCTCATCCTGATCCGGATGGGCGTCGTCTCTCACCTACTAGACGCAACGTTCTTTGTCTTTGTGGCCCTGACGCTACACCTTCTGCTTCACCAGGTAAGCGAGGGCATCGCAAGGACCATGCTCGTCCTCGTGGCTCTAGCCGCTGGGATCATCTGCCTCAATGCTGTCTTCCAGTTCGAAGCTCTTCGTGTCGTGACTGACGGAACCTATACAGCCGCCTTTGGAATTGCCGGTTCGAACGCCTTGGTACTTCTCTTGCTCGATATCCAGCACTATGGGACCCTCGCGGCCCAGGTTTTCTTTGGTCTTTGGCTAATTCCCCTGGGATACCTCGCCTATAAATCAGGACGCTTTCCAAAATGGCTTGGCCGTGTACTTGTACTTGGTGGCCTCTGCTATCTGCTGGACCTCTTCACGGCTTTCTTGGTTCCCGACATTAGCCGAGAAATTCATAGCTGGGTCGTCATTCCCTCTGCTATTGCTGAAATCTCGATGGTCTTTTATCTTCTTTTGGTTGGTGTGAAGCCAGTTCAAGCCGCCTCGTCTTCCAAAATCTAAAATTCTTAACCAAGGCACTCCTTTGTGGAACGAAGTGCCTTGGTTTTAAAGTCAGTCGCTAATTTAATGAGATTCAAGCCTTCTCTACAGCTTGACACCAATCGAAATCTTGAATCTGACCTTGATTCCCAAACTGCCCAGGACTTCTAAATCATCTAAAGCTTAATGCTGACAGAATTTGGCAGTAGTTTGGTGTAAGCTAAGATAACTCTAGGAGCTCCTTTGCCTCGCGCCGAACGCCTACTATCCTTAATGCAAATCCTTCGCCACCACCACTACCCAATATCTGGAATGGCGCTCGCTAGCGAGACCGAGGTCAGCTTGCGCACACTGTATCGGGATATTCAGGCACTACAAAACCAGGGAGCGCCCATTGTCGGAGAGCCTGGAGTGGGGTTCCTATTGAGACCTGGTTACACACTCCCGCCACTTAATTTCACAGATGAGGAAATCGAAGCTCTCGTGCTGGGAAGTCGCTGGGTGGAACGCCGCACGGACGCCCGTTTGGCCCGCGCCGCTCGAGAAGCGCAAGTTAAGATTCGGGCAGTACTGCCAGCAGCACGCCAAGCTGAGCTCGAACTGAGCTCGCTGTCAATTATTCCTGTGGCAGACCCCATCACAGACACCATTGATCTTGGAACCGTGCGCCAAGCATTACGCCAGGAACGTAAGCTCAAACTTCACTACACTAACGAAAAGGGGAGTAGTTCCCGTCGGATCGTGTGGCCCGTGGCTCTAGGTTATCTCGAGCGGCTGCGCGTCCTGGCGGCCTGGTGCGAGCTACGCAAGGATTTTCGCCATTTCCGCACTGACCTCATTACCCAGATAACACTACTGGACGAGCGTATGCCCCAAAGGCGAGCAGATTTACAGCGGACCTGGAAGACCACGCAAGGCCGAAATTCACTGATTGACTGCTGACAAGTTCTGGCAGGGTCCTAGAGTACTATGAATCAAAAGCTATGGCTCAGCAGCGTTCACCCTCACTCAGAGTAAATTATGCCTCTTCCATCCCAAGTGATTTTTTACGTTTCTGACCCCGTCAAGAGTGCCGCGTTCTACGAAAAACTCCTGAATATTCCGGGCAAGATCCTTTCTCCCAACTTCGCCGTTTTCGAGTTACGCAAAGGCTTTCAGTTGGGGCTACTTTCCCGTGCGAAGGTCAAGCCGGAAGCTCCCGTGGGCGTGTCCGGGGAACTCTGTTTCATCGAGGATGGGAAAGAATCCCTCGAACGCTTGCATAAGGCCTGGCTTGCAAAGGGTGTCACCATAGTACTGGAACCGCAACTTATGTACTTCGGCGGCTATAACTTCATGGGAGTGGATCCGGACGGTAACCGACTGCGCGTCAGCACGCCCGACAACTAGAGTCAAGACAAGCACGCGATCTGAACACAGCAAGAGGAACCATGGCGGATGGAACTCCATGCTCCAAATCCTCGGTCCATCTGGGCATAATATGCGCGCATCTAGGGAAACTTAATTTTCAAAAAATCTAAATGAGATTTAATTTCTGATGAAACAAAACTAATGAACTACGAAACGACCGTCAAAAAATAATCAAAGAGCTTTTAAAAGATCAAGCCGCAGGAGGCTCTCAGCGGTCGCAACCACGGCATCCTCACTGGAGCGTGGTGCCCAGCCAAGAACGCGTCTTGCTTTTTCACCCGTCGAATTTCTAATCTTCCCTAATTGGGGCAGCATGGGCCTCAAGGCTGCGTTTCGCAGAGCAGCAAAACGCATGAACCAGTTGGGCAGTTGTCGGTTGGGAACCTTAGCCGCTGCAGTGCCGAGACGACGTCTCAGGGCCTTGGCCACATCAAACATCGAAATACAATTACCAGCCGTTGCAATAAAACGCTCGCCCTTTGCCTCAGGATGCGTCATCGCCATCAGATGCAGTTCGGCTACGTCGCGTACGTCTACCACACCAAAATAAATTTTTGGGCAGCCCGACATCCCATCCATCAAACGCTTTACAATTGAAATCGAATTAGAAAAATCCGGACCGAGCACAGGGCCAAAAATACCGGTTGGGTTAATAACCGAAAGTTCCAGAGAAGCGCCCTCTTTTGAAATAAAATCCCAGGCCGCCTGCTCAGCAATCGTTTTTGATTTTATATAAGGCTGCACGCCCTCGCCTTTTAAGTCACTCCAGTTCGTTTCATCGAAGGGGGCTTTCTGGGCCTTCAAGCCATACCCAATCGCTGCAAAGGAAGAAGTCAGTACGACCCGTTTCACGCCGGCGTCCCGTGAAGCCCTGAGAACTCGAAGCGCACCTTCTCTTGCCGGAACGATCAGTTCGTCCTCATGTTGTGGCAATCCTGGGGGAAAGGGTGAGGCTACATGCATCACATAATCGCAACCGACAATGGCTTCCGCCCATCCCGCATCCTGTCCAAGCTCAGCAGCAAAAAAAGTCAAATGCTCCCCGGGTTCGACGCCCCCCCTCTTTGAGCATGGTACGTACCTCAGTTTCACGATTCAAATTTCTCACGGTGGTCCGCACGGTATGCCCTGCCGCCAACAATCGTAAGATACAATGGCTTCCGACAAAACCCGATCCGCCCGTGACCAAGACCGTACTCATGCTTTCTCCTTCGCGTCTTCATAGATCAATCGATCTGCATTTCTAATGTCTTGTGTTGTCCGTCCGCTCGAAAGAGCCATTGATTTCTTTAAAGGCGCTTCCCCATCGCTTTTCTCAAAATATGCGAGCTTAAATTACTTCTTCTCCCTGGCCATCCGAATTCGGACACCTGCTGGCAAGGGTTCACCTTTTTCACGGCCAACTTTTAATGCAGACGTCAACCAGAGCAAGTCATCCAACATCACCGTCGCACCAAATGTAAGCGCGGGATTCGCCGGTTGCCCGGCGGCATCGAAGGCATTGCTGACAAAAGGAATAAGGGTTGGCGTTCGTATTGGCATCGCTTCGGTCTCAAGCATCACTTGATTCAATTGCTCCACCGCTCGTACTCCGGCAGCGACGCCAATACTGTAAGAGACAAAGGCGACTGGCTTATGACGGAAGGCATAGGAGAAAAATACCGTATCGATGGCGTTTTTAAGAACGCCGGGGATGCCGTGATTGTATTCAGGGCTGACTATAAGATAGGCGTCAGCCTCTTTGATTTTCTCATTCCACTTCTTCACAAGAGGATCGGAATAGGTCGGATTGTTGAAGTCACCCAGACTGGCAATGGTTTCCTGGAAAAAAGGGAGTGGCCAATCACGCAGATCAAGGGTCTCTAGTTCAAAGTCTCCGCGTGCCTGAATGAATGGAACGATCCACTTCAGCACCAAGTCGGCATTTCGACCTTCTCGCGTACTCCCCACAATGATTTGAAGTTTAAACATGATGTGTCCTCCAAGGTTTATTAAGTCAGGTCAGCGTAAGTCGCTTGACATATAAATATATTTATATAAGTATATTTATATGTCAAGCGACTTAAACCGTTTGGGCTGGCTCATTAAACGCCTCCAGCACCGCCATCACCGAAGCTTGGATGCCAATCTTTCTCGTTTGGGCGTCAGCCTCGTTCAATGGAACGCGCTCCGAGAGATCGATCGAAATCCTGGATCCTCTCAGCATCAGCTTGCGGAACGAACCTTTAACTCCGATCAAGCCTTCGGAACCTTAATCAACCGATTACAAAAGCGAAATTTGCTTCAAAGCATCAAAGGGCCTGGCCGGGCAACACTCCATGCGCTGAGCCCTTCAGGAAAGGCCCTCTTGAAGAGCGGCCAGAAAATCATGACCGAAGTGCTTCACGCTTCGTTTTCTCCCCTTGAGGAAAACGAGCGGACGACTCTCACCCATTTATTGACTAAAATTCTCGATGCAAGAGAAGCTATAAAAACTATAAGATGATCGTATTGACGTTTTCACGAAGAGACCGGACGGATCAGCTCCCGGCCGGTCTTTTTAGGCACAAAATTTCCAGAATGAGTCGAAACTATAAAACGAAACTATTTCCTAAATGGAAGAATTTCTCGCAAGCGAGGTTCGCGGAGATACAAACCGCCCCAAATGAAAAGGCCGATCACAACATGCATGTAAACGGCTTCCCCAATACGTAGATGCGTCGCAACGGCTCCCCCGAGAAATCCGGTAAGGATAATGGCACCTAATACTGAAACCTTGGGGATGAGGTAGAGCAGTACACAAAAAGTCTCTAGAATTGCCAGGGGTACGAGAGCGCTCTGCTGCCAACCGAGATGACCCATCATATCTAAGGTCTGAGCTCCGCCCATAAATTTCATCGAAGCACTCATACAGAACACCGCAGCTGCCAAAATAGTAAAAACCCAGCCAAGCTTAGACCCTGTGCTACTCTTAGACATGCGTCCCTCCAAATTGGAAAAGATAGAAGCTACTGGAGCTTTACGCAAACAAAGCCTAAGGAGATTGATCTAAAACGTCGTGTGAATGCCAGGCTCAATCTCTGAAAGTAAGTTCTCAAAAAATCGCCCCTTTGCCTATAATGGCACCAAGAATTTAGCTTCTAAACCCAGGGTCTAAAACTCTTGCGTGAGTTCAGTGAAGAGCCCTCGACGCGGACCATACTGAGGTGCAAATTCTCCAACCCCAGTGGCCGCACGCAGCACATAGCTCTGATCAAAAAGGTTGATTGCGCTCAATCGAAGGATCAATGATTTCTTGTCGTTCCACGGATCGCATGACCAGGCGAGCGCTGCATTCCACTGCGTATATCCTGGTGAATTTTCCTCATTTGCAAATCCCTCCGGCAACCCACTGCCATAAATACCATCGATACTGGCAAGCAGACTATGCCAATGATAGGAACTTCCAAACGATGCGCTAATTGTCTGGGCGTCCGATGAGCTCGAATAATTGTTAGACATATAGGCGAGTTCAAGGGGATCTCCGATGACGTACTCGTTGCTGACGACGTCCTCGACCCGAGTCACTTCGTAAGAGAAGTTGCCATATACACGAAACCCCCTGGCGTCATAACTGAGTTTACACTCTGCCCCCTCACTATACCCATGCGCATAATTAAACTGATCGAGAACCACGGCCTGGCCGAACTGCCCGTCGTCAAGTGTATCCGTTGAATCCTTATAGTAGGCGTCCAGACCCCCACTGATGCTGGAAAGGACTTTCTCCTCTATTCCAAGATCCGTATAGGTGGCCCGTTCCGGCTGAACCGGATCTTCCAGCGGAATTTCTGGCTCTTGCGTGGTATTTTGAAATAAACTGAGATTGTTTGGTGTAGCTTGAGCCTGCATGGGAGGAGTGAAGTAGCGTGAGATCCCGGCATGAATTGTGGTATTGGGGCCTGCTTTATAGATTAGAGCAAAACGCGGACTTAACTGATCGGCGCTAACAAATTGACTCATCCGGTCGTAGCGTAGTCCCGCGTTCAAAGTCAGTTCCGAAAAGATCCTCCATTCGTCTTGAAGATATCCTCCCGCGTTCCAACCAAGCGTCGCGTTATAGTCATTCAAAGTCACCGGCGTGGGCAAAGGATTGCCACTCGAATCAAGGGGTAATATGGTAGCTGAATCGTCCACCTGCGTATTCTCAATGTTATATCCGAGACCGATGCGTAACGTATTCGAATCGCAGAGGCGATCTGCGGCATCAACCTGAAGCCCGGAGAGAAGACTCTTGCGTGTAACATTTGAGGCGACATCATTAAAGGCGAGGTCATCATCGACGTCGGGAACAAAATCGACGGTCGCATAGCGCGACGAAATCGAGGTTTGCGTATCAATGTGATCCTTGTGAGTCTGAACTGCGAGCACGCCAAAGAAAAATTGATCGGTCTCATTGTCGTCTATCTGGGCCGATGACAGCTGAGCGGGTCCAAAATCTCCCAGGGGTTCCTGACCGACAAGATCGGGAATCTGGAATTGCCCTACAAAAGCACCTCCCATATACGTCAAGCGGACCGAATCACCAAAGAGCGTCGATCCATAACCGAAAATCTTTTCCTGAGTCGTAGAATCATGAATCGGGTCGGGTGTTGACATCGCATTCTCAAGGCCCTGCTGGCTCTGAAGATAACGTCCCGTCAAAAAATATTCTGTCTGGCCCGCGTGGCCACCATACTCGATACTGGGGCTGAAGGTATCCCAACTGCCTCCATAGACGTCAATATTTCCGCCCGTATCAAACTTAGTTTTTGTCGTAATGTCGACCACGCCCGCAGTGCGCAGTCCATATTGAGCTGGTAAAGCTCCATCCAGTAGACTTAAGTTGCCGATGAACCCGGTTTCCAAGATCGGACCCAAAGCCGACACTCCGTCCGGGAGCTGGATGCCATTGATTCGGTATTGGACGTTCGCATATTCGTTTCGAACGTGGAAATCGGGGTTGCTGATTGCAGAATCATAGGATACCCCTGGGGCCTGTAATAATACTTTGTCTAGTGGCGTATTTTCTCCCTGAGGCATCGTTTTTAAGGCCTCCTGATCTATACTATAATTCGTGGTGCCAAACTTGGGCAAAAGGTCTCGGTCACGCGACTCATCTAACTTTAAATTCTTTTCTTGAAGTAATTCCGAACGACCAACAATGGTATAGTCCGGCATCGTAAAATCTACTCCGTCCTTTTGAGAACTTGTCGAGCCGGCCGTAGGACTTATCTTAGAGCCAGAAGTCTGCGACAGGTTCATGGTTTCGGCACTACTGCTTTCTTGAAGGCTGTTCGGCAGGGATACTGCCATAGGGCTGCTTTGAGAAAGATTAGGGATGCCATTTCCTGGACTAGCACTCTCCGCTGTTGCGCCCAAAGGCAAGGCGATGACGCACCCCAAAAACATCACCGCTCTAACCAAGGATCCGAATGCCTTAGACCTAATACTGAAGTCCTCGCTCAAGATGAGCCATTCCTCGTTCATATACCCTCGAAATTTGCCAAAGAGTTATTCTCCACTTGGTTTCATCGCTTTTCGAAGCGATCCCCTGCTTTGCTTTCGAGAACTCCCGAAGCTGAAGCAGCCGAATTCAAGAATCTGGTAGATGGAAAACCCTTTTAGCTTTGGCGCTAATGATGATTTTGAATTTCAAAATCAAAATACTCTATTCAATACAAATTTGTCAAGTTTAAAACCGTATTTGAAATTATCTATATCGGTACCCCGAAGCGGGGCTCTAAGAAGGAGGATCTAAATTCTGCTATTAAGAAATGAGCGAAAACGACGGAAATATAATCTATTTTCTGAAAACCAAATACACCACTGAGGCACCCAAAATGCAAAAAAGTCCTCCCATCTGGAGGGCGAATCCTGAAGACGTATGAGACGCCAAAAGCCCCATCCAGAAACTTCCAATGGGCATCCCCCCCGCCGAATACCAAGGCCCAAATGCCCATGAGCCTTCCCCGCAAGTGATCGGGTGACTGAGTTTGAATAATGCTATTACCTGTGGAAAAAAATAAAATGATTCCGAAACCTGCAAAGAAAAGCAAAAAGGCCGCTAAAAATGGATTATGCATAAAACCAAACAAAATAATAAAGATGCCGTAAAGGCCTGAACCCGCATAGAGAGTTTTAATCCGAACAATGCGAGCTCCTTGAACCGCTACCATTAAGGCTGCTGTGCATGCGCCCAATCCATTTAACGCTAAGAGCCAGCCGTAGCCCTGAACCCCCAGTTTTAATTGAGTGACAACAAATGCCGATAACTGGGATTGGTAAGCCCATCCTCCAACTCCAACGATAAAAAGAAGAGCCACCGCTTTGGCGATCTTTCTGTTCGTTTTCAGATACTTAAATCCTTCCAAAGTATATTTCAAATCCGCGTTCACTTTCTTGGGCGTGTAATGCGATGGAGGCAATTGAATTTTATGAATAGCATAGAGGACGGCAAGATAACTAATTGCATCCAATAGAAAGCACCACGCCGCTCCAAAATAAGCAAGCAAGAGGCCCCCGACCGCTGGCCCAATCACCCTCGTGGAATTCACCATGGCACTATTGAGTGCAATAGCATTCACAAGGTCTTTTTTACCCACCAATTCGACCATTAGAGTCTGGCGGGACGGCATTTCAAAGGTGGTCGACAATCCCCAAAGAAAAGCGAAAAGCATCAGGATCCCGATATGAACCGGGCCGTAAAACAACATAATCGCCAAACTCAAAGAAGAAAGCAGTGAAAACCAACTGGTCAGCTTAAAAATCGTAATCTTAGGTATACGATCCGCCAAAGAGCCAGCATAGATGGCAAATAAAAATATGGGGAGTGCGTTGAGCATAAAAACAATGCCCAATAAAAATTCGGAATGGGTGAACTGAAAAGATATCCAGCCTAAAGCAGCAGTACGGGTCCAGGTGCCGATCAAAGAAACCGTCTGCCCCGAATAAAAGTACCGATAATTGGGGTTTGAAAATGCAGAAAAGGTCTTTTTCCAACCTTTTTCGGGAACTAAACCCGAATCGATAGCCGCTGGATTTTGTAAGGTTTCTTCCGAATTCATCGTAATTCCATTTTGAAAAGACAAAAGGCCAAAAAAATTTTGAGCCCGCCCTCAATCCGATTCATCAAACTTGTCCAAACCTATATTCAGATCTCTTGGTTTCTCGTCTTTTGAATAATTTCAAAAACTATTGTGATCCCATCAAGCAAGCGCCTTTGCTCTTCAAGCGAAAGCCCCTGGATTGCCTCAACATACTTTTCCGCCGCGCGCAAACGAATCCGCCTTGTCATCGCAGTTCCCTTCGGCGTCAAACTCAATTTAATTTGCCTTCGATCGCTCGGGTGTGGAGCACGACGCAAAAAATTAAGACGTATGAGACGGTCCACGATTTTCGACATCGCCGGCTGAGCGACCTGGGCACTCCGGGCAAGTTTGCCAACTTGATTTTTCCCATATTCAACGGCCAATAAAATTCTAAGTTGGGTAAAAGTTAATTTCTTAATGTCTTGATGGGACGGAGCCCCTGCAATAGCAGGTTTAATCTCTTCCTTTAAAGAGACAAAAATGGGCCCGGCAATCTCGTAAAGCTTCAGGGCAATATTAAGTGCTTTCATTTTCATATCTTTTATTATTATATAGTAAAAGATATGTATTTACAAGAATTTAGAATCGGAGTGGCAAATTAGCATAAGCTCATCCATTCCTTATTTCGGGGGATCTGGAGTTGTAAAATTAAATATGTATCTTCAAAATACTTATTGCTCGCGAATCATCATGGGATTCTTCGAAATTAAGCCAGTTCTTATTAGGTAAAAATGTGGTTGAATCATAATTCGAGAGTTAGCAAACGAGCGGAAGGAAGAGTGATTACAATACTTTTGTAATTTTGACGAGACCTGACTGGCTTATAAAATTCAGAGGGAAAAAGAGGGTCCCCTTTGGCGCACTTTGCTCGGGCTTGCGGCCACATCAAGGACGGGATATTGGATGGGTGGCCGCCGAAGACCCTGACCACGCCCGAGCCGAGGAACTTTTACGGGCGGTAGGCTCGGCCCATTACAGGCTCTTCGAAGATCGCTTCTTGGCCTTGGGCGTCTTTAGCGTTTCAACATGCAGCAGTTTATCAATGGCATCTATCCGTCCCTTTTCAACACCTGCCTTCTTGGCTGCCCTAGGCCAGGTAGCCACAGCATCCGCCACTTCTTCCAAGATGCGTTTGCCCCGCTTGATTCCGAACAAATACCCGACTTTCAGGAGATCCTCGCTGCCAATCTCCCGCCGTTTGCCAGCAACCGAGAGTTGATGGGAATGAGTCCAACGGCCTTCGGGGTTGTAGCTGAAGGTCAAGTCAAAGGCCGGCGACAAGGCCCAGCGCCCAGCCCGGTTCATGAAGAACCCAAAGTTTTTCGTATGGTCGTCCTGGTTGCGGGCCGCGACATTAAAGACCATGCGGCGGAATAGCTGCTCCATGGCCGAATAAGGCAGCTTTAGCGCCATGGCAGCTTCGAAAGCCTGTTCATAGGAATGATCGGATAGGTTGTGGTCCAGGTGCAGCAGAGCTGCCAGAGATTGGTAGTGCAGCCGCTCGTCCACTTTGGGGCGGTCAAAGCGGCGGGTCATGAAATGGGCCCGCCCATGCTCTTCCCAGAGCTTGCACTCAGACATTTCAATGCCCGCCGTCCGGGCCATAAAGTGATAGGCCAGCTCTATGCGGCCATAGCCTTGGGGTTGGGCATCGCTGCCCTTACCTGTGCCATCAAACTTCAAAATCCAATGTTCAAAGGGATCCGCGACCTGAGTTTCCCCTGAGACCACCTTCTGGGTCTTCGGGTCGACCGCGATCACAGCCTTAGCACGGTTTCCCCCGGCTGAGGTGCCTACCTTCAGGATGGATGTCAGAGCATGCTTGTCTTTGGGATTGAGGTTGCCCTTGGCTCCCTCTTTACGATTAAGCACCTTCCTGGCGAATTCGCTAAGCTCGGCGATGTCCACGGGTGACGCCTTCGCTGCCGGATGATCCAGTGCTGGATGAAATTCGAGAGCGCCCATGGCCCGATTGCCGATGTAGCAGAGGTGTTCAACAGGCGTCACGCTGGCCAGAGAACGACCCCGTTCGGCCAGCCAGAGCTTGAAGAGCCCAGTGCCCCAGTGGTCAGGTAGCACGTCGGCCAATAGCCCAGGCAAGCCTTGGAAGTCCTCGCTCTTTTTCAGAGCCGGAAAATTATAGGGGCTGGTCCTAAGAGGCATGCGAATAGGAGACAACTCTAGCGTGCCAGCTGCAAACTCTGGGTCATACTGGAAGAGACCCAGGTCCGAACGGCTATCCCATTGGACAGCGCCAACCATGCGGTCCCATAGTTTGACCGTCGCAACATCGACTTTTCCTTTTTCCGCCACGTTAAGCCCCCTTGTGAGCCATGCTGTTCCTCTGCCTGGCCCGGACACGCTGTTTACCCTGTAATTTTGCCGTTTCCAAAGGGCTGGGGCCTGTCTCTGGCAAAAGCAGGTCAAACTGGTCCAGTGTCTGTAAGGCCCGGAGAATCCGCAACAAATTCAGCATCGTCAGGTTAGCGCCCTTCTCTACCGCGCGTAGAGTTCCCTTTGCCACCCCCGAGCGTGTTGCCAGCTCGTCGCGCGTGATATTCAGATTCAAACGGGCTGTTCGAAGCCTGTTTCCAAACTCTATGAGAAGAGCTTTATCTGTTTGGCGATAGGGGTCCACGGACTTGCCTCCTCATTTATTTAACTATCAATATATTAACATTAATGTGCCATTTATAGTCTTAAATATCAATATAATAATACTTATGTTTATTGAAAAAGAAGCGATTATTAAAGCACAAACAGGATTAAGTCCCGAGAAATAAGACCAAAACCTTCCCAGTTTATACAATCGGCGCAGCATTTCCCGCCGCAGGCCAAATGTCACATACCTTCACGTAATTTGAACTGGTGTCACATCGCTGGCAATTTTCCGCATACACGTGGACTCCTTGATTTATTCCGGAAGGAACCATCCAAGAGTCCTTTGCAGTATTAGGTTGGAGATACCATGCTGGAACTCCCGATCCCGCTACAAGACTTGGATTATTAGGTGTAATCAAATAGCAGGTCGGAGATGCCGCGTCCCTCGGATTTAACGACCTAAGTTTCGTAATGCTGCAGTCGCCAGTCGCAAGTGTATTTATTATGACCTCGGGTTTCACAGTTACAACTGTACGAAATTTAGCAAATCCCGTTCCAAGCGAATTCACCGAGTGTTTATAGCAAATTATATTGTCCATTCCCAGGCAAGATATCCAGTAAAGGTGTTCTCTCCGCCGATTAAATCCCTGCCAAAGGAGGCTACCACGTGGTTGATCGAGTCCATCTGAAGTAATGCCGCAAGATTAGCCCCCAGCCCGTCGCTTTCCGCATCGTTCTGCATGCTGTGATAAAAGATTTCTCCTCCGACAGAAAGTCGCTCCGTCAATTCCCTTTGCAAGGCGCAGCCAATAAAAGTGGAGTTATTTCCGGAATTGCTGGGATCCATTTGATATCCCCCACCACCAAAGCTCTGCCAGAGGCCAAAGCTTTTCTGAAAATAAAGCGGCAGGAGAATTTCTGAACTTCCATAGCCCAAACCCCGTCTGGCATCACCGCTTGGAAGGTAAATTTGAGGATAGAATGCAGCTTGGGGACAACGCTCGCTTTCGTGAAGAAATCGGTACTTTAAGCCAAGAAGGAGATCACCAAATCCATAGATCAAGCCGGATCCCGGAACAGCTGTCGCTGACATTTGCGTGGAGGCACTGATTTGAGTATCCTTCAAGGGCCCGTAGTTCAACTCAAGTTGCGGTAAGGCCCCCGAGCCTCCAAGAGCTGTGGCCGTATAGATCGAAGCCAAATAAATTTCCCAATGTCCAGTATCCGTAGGCTCCGGATCGTCAGTTTCATAGGGAGGTCCAGCAAACGCTGCTGCGCTAAGCAGGCTCAGCAAAATTAAAACTAACGACATAAATCTGCAAAAGCGCATGCTTTGAATCCTCTTCCTGAATTGCTTCCACTAGCTAGCTCCAGACGAATGCCGGATCTAAATCTGAGGTGTTATTTGACGGGAATCCAAATTTCGGTGATGAGTTTTTGCTCAGGAGTTGTCGTAGCGTCGCTGACATAGATTTCTAGGCAAGGCGCGGAGCGAAGTAAAGCTCCATTTTTCATCACCCACTCCGGCATCACCCATGCCCATGCTTCTCCCAGCCCCATGTAGGGACCTTGGTAACTAAAAACTGCGTGTCGACCACCCTTTAAAATTCCCCGCT